>ERZ1090878.236-NODE-236-length-31034-cov-44.227767_pt1 | contig 31034 bp, 30 predicted proteins | sample MGYA00478473_ERZ1090878 | MGnify/ENA primary metagenome ERZ1090878 (study PRJEB33644, sample SAMEA5815720) | chicken gut metagenome | biome: Chicken; feature: Gastrointestinal Tract; material: Caecum | place: Ireland | collected 2019-01-01 | study: A study of the... | reverse complement strand
CGGCTTTGGCCGGTCCTTTTCTGTTGTCAAGTACACTGTTTTGTGAGGCGCTTACCGCAAGAGCGCTGGCATCAGCATATATGGAGCCAGTATGTGCATGCTTTACAGCAGGACATGACTCCCATGCCAGCTTGAACCTTAGCCCCGCCCATCCCAGGCGCGGGGCCTTTGTTGTGTTAACGCATAAAACTATAAGTTGTTTTATAAAATATAATTGACAACTTGAATGTTCTGCGCTACCATAGTATTAGAAATACCCCACTCTTTCCAAAACGACTGTCAGGAAGGTGACTCACATGGAAGGCCGCAGAACCGGAAAGCCTCATACCGAGCGCATCTACGTCAAAGTGACATCCGAGTTTGACACCACTGGCTCCATGGTGCCCCTGTCCATTACATGGGCGGACGGGCGCACTTTTGCCATTGAGGCGGTGCGGGACTTCCGCCCGGCAGGGACGGTGGGCAACGGCACGGCAGGCGACTGCTTCACCGTCCTGATCCAGGGGCGGGAGAAACAACTGTATTTTGAGCACATTGGCCCGCAGTTCATCGGACGGGTGGGCCGGTGGTTTGTGGAAAAGACCGTCACCGCGTGAATTCTGAGAAGGGAGGGAGAGCGCCATGTCCGGCCCGCGCACTTATTTTGCCATCGACCTGAAAAGCTACTATGCCTCGGCGGAGTGTGCCGCCCGAGGCCTGGACCCGGTGAGCAAAACCCTGCGCCTTGTGCTGGATGGTCCACATACAGGGCCGGGGGTGGAGAAGGAGAAAGTCACTGCGATTCATCTGGAGGGTATTGTAATGTTGGCATGCATACATGAATAAACCTCATAAAGAGTAGCATCACCATACAATTTCCCTCTGCCCCATGAATACACACACCATCAGACATTTTCCTCTGCCTGGTGGTGTGTGCTTTGTTTTGGGAACTAGTTTTTTGAGATGACCTGCTGTATCATGTCCGGGATGGAAGGCAGGAATTCAAAGGTGCTGTCGTTGCGCAGCGGGATAGGATTGAGATTCAAACTGTCAAAGTCAGGTCCATCTAGCTGAGACTGAGTTCTTCAGGCTGAACGACCAGTTTTCGGGGATGGGCATTGTCCTCCAGACGCAGCTCATGCAGTATCTCCTCTGTCCGAAGCAGCACTTCCCCGCAGGCTTTCTTTTTGGGATGGAACAGCTGGGTGGGTTGGTAACTGCCTGCCAGCAGGGAGCTGGGATTGATGACCAAATCCAACCCATTGGATTTGTCGTGGGACTGATAGCTATGGATTCGCACACCAGAAGCAATCAAAAAGTCGCTTTTGGCGTGGCGGTCAATATTGAAAGGATCGCGCCGGACGATCTGCAGCTGTTTTTCTTCAACCAGCCAATCCATGACTTTCTATACATGTTCATATTTGAGATTGCAAGCATACAGTTCAATGGTATGGATGCCCCGCTCAATCTTCTGAACCTTCATGGCTGTTACCTCCGTGCCTGCTGGCAGTTGGTACAGTGGTTGCAGTTGACCGTGCGATTTTCTCCCAGGACCTGCAATACCTGACGCACCATACAGGAATCGCTGAACGCAATGCCGGCCATTTCCTCCAGACGGTAGTGGAGCCATTTTTTCAGAGATACCGTATAGTCCCCATGATCCAGAATGTACCGATTCAAGTCGATGTCTTCATAGTCTTGTCCCCCGCTCTGTCACCATACAATTTTCTGCTCTCCCTATTGAATACAATAGGGTATTCTTAATCTGCACCGTCTCTGTGCGGGAACTGGCATTATTGCATTATATATATGTTCTGAGCAAAACAGGGGGCATACTTTTTTCAGTCATCATCCTGCATCGAACTCCATTCTTTTTTGAATCTACACTAACATCTCTATAATCACAATCCATCCATCTGATTATGGGAGGTGTTCTGTATGAGCAGGAAGATTGAGAAGCGGAAAACCGCAGTGTTCTGTCTGGAACCGGATGGTTTTTCCATTCATACGTTTGAATTATTCCTGAAATTATCCAAGTCTGATTATGATAAACTGAAGGACAAGCTCTATCGAGAGTATCCGGGTACATATCAAACGAAACACGACGTAGAGGATCAGGAGGACAAAAAGAAAAATGAAAGCAAATACATCGTTCACAACTGCAAATGCGAGAAATTCGCAAAGCACGGGGTTCGTATTCGTCTAATAGCATGCCGTTGTTATTGCAGAGAAGATTCCTTTTGTATGGGATCAGGGTATTATCTCAAGATGGTCATCAACCCTCGAAAACTGATCGAGCCAGCCGATAAATACCGGTATCTCGGAATACTTCCGCCTAATGAAGAAAGCGTCAACCAGGTGACAAAAGCGTTCAAGGAGTTGTTTCACAAGACAATTTTCAAGAAGAATATGGATGATTACAAAGTGTCGCGGGTAGATTTCTGTACCAACATCCGCTGCGACAGTTCAAAGCTGTTTCGGGAGCTTGTTCGTGTATTGCGCAAGCTGCCTACCCCGACTCATTACAAACGCATGATTTATTCCTGTGATGATCGAAAAAAGGCAAACAAGTACAACAAGCACTATCTGCGCTATGTTTGCGGGACCCATGAACTGGTGATCTATGATAAGACCTTTCAAATGACCGAGAACGATCTGATCGTTGGCTACGAGCACCTGCCGGAAGGAGTCCTGCGATTTGAGATGCACTGTAAACGGCCATACATCCGTAATCTGGAAAAGGAACTGGCGGGTAAAGCGGATGGAACAGAGAAGAAAAAACAGAAGAAATCCAAGGGAGGTACGGATGCCAAGTTCAGCAAACCTTCCTATTTACTGTGGGAGCTTATTCAGCGCAGTGAAGAAGAACTGACCAAAAAGTTCACTGCCTGTTTTCCTGAGATGCAATATCTTCACCCTGATGACATTCGAGAAAAGATCAAGGCATCCTCCTACAAAAAGAAAACGAAAAAGCGGATGTGTGAGTTGGTAGAGCTGCTGAGCCGGGTGCAGTCTGTGGATAAGGCTCTTTCCAAAATGGAGAAGAACGGATATGACGTATCCGATCTGCTGGACCGCTTTAAGAAGCTGGGCATCAGTCCGGTGCCACTGCGAATGAATTCCCGCGCCCATCACCTGCCCAGCCCTGCGGAATTGCTGCGGACGGCGGCAGCAGGCGAAAAAGTGGAAGTCAAGTATACCATTGTGAAGTACAAGTGATCGTAGAAAACACTGCAGGGAATCAGGATAGCCGGAAAAGCTGTAAAATGCAAAAAAGCTCCTGCATCTTTTGGGAACCCCAGAAACAGCGGGGTTCTGATGTCAAAATGCAAGAGAATGATGCAGAGCTGCTTCTCCCGAACTGCTACACCGGCATCAAAATGGGCAACTTCCTGGATAGACCGCTGGACCAAGCGCAAAGTCCTCGGACTCGCTAGGATGGAACATTTCCCAGGGGGGATTTTCTATATAAAAAATAGAGAAAGAGGAAAAAGCCCCCTGGAGAACAGGTGTAACCTTTATACCAACTGTAAGGGATGTCCAGTTTGAAACAGCGGATAATAAAACGGAGCCGATCCACCTCGTCTGTAAAACGGATTGGGAACAGACTCTATCTTAATCCTAATAAAGCATGACTTTCCCTATAGGAATGACAATTACCGCCAAACGCGGTATAATGGAAGAAACCAATCTATAGGAGGTCATCTATGAGTACACAAAGCCGCACCGTCCGACTATTGCAGAATGTCCTTTACCCAACCTACCAGCTGTATGCAGCCATGGGCAGCAAACAAACTGCGCCTCGGGATGGACTGCGGCTTGCTGCTCTCACCACCATGGAGTGGCTGCGCCAGCGGATACAAGATGATATTCCCGCCGAACTCTGCCAGCCGGGGCCTGATGAGTACAGGACGGCAGATGACAGCAATCTTCCTTCGCTCCACCTCAATCGCGGGTATGTGTTGGATATTGTGTCCCTGCCCGAGAAAGGGGTCTGGAGTCTCCAAATCACTGAGCCGGACTTGGGTTCTGACCCTGGGAAGAAAGAGCAAAGACGGGCGGCTGTGCCCGGCCGGGTCATTGAGACCAATGTGGCGTTCCGCATTTATGGGAAGGAACTGGAATGCGGCTTTCAGACTGTAGTCTCAGACCCGGAGGGCACCTCACCTCAGGCGGAAGTCTACCGGTTGGCTGTGGTGCGGCGGCTGATGGAAAATCCGGCATTTGGGCTGACCCAGATTCTCCCGGTGAACGGCAGTGTCACCGAGGTGAAAACAGCAGCGCAGATCAGAAAGCTGACCACGCTGATCAGCACACCGGAAAATCAGCTCCCTGCGGTGGTGTTTACCTATTATCAGAAGCAATGCACGGTGTTGCCTGTCAAAAATACCGCGCCCAAGGTGCTGAATACATTGCCCCAGCAGATGCCCGATATCTTTTCGGCCCGGCAGGAAATGCACTACGAGGAACGATTCAACTTGCTAACCGCAGCCCGGCAGCCGGAGGAAGAACTTACACTGCCCTGCGACGTTCCTGCCTTTGCAGAGAAGATGAAAGGGTTCTGCCGGACCTATCTGCTGGATGCCGGTTTGTTGCCAGGCCTTGCCAAGGCGGTGGGGGTGTGTCTGAATCCGGGAGATGTAACCTTACTGGAGCCGCTGCGTTTTGGCGGCAGGACGCAGGTCTTTCCATACCGTCCCAGCAAACAGGAGAAAATGGTCGATGATTTGACCGGGGCCCTCTATACCTATCCACGGGGGAGATCATATAGCTTTGGGCATATCGAGTTCTTATCCGCAGCTCGAGAAAACCTGCTGCATGCTACCGCTCAGGCAGTCAGCGAAACGGAGGCGGTCTCAGATCAGTGGGCCGAGAAATTTACCAGGCTGCAGGACACCTGCAAAGCGGAGATTGCCAAAAAGGATGCCGAAGCGGCTCAGCTCCGCAGGCAGGTGGACCGGCTGAAGCTCTACCAGGCTCAACTCGAAAAGGAAAAAGAGCAGCTGGCCCAGCAGCTGTATCAGGAACAGGAAAATTGCAAGCTGCAGCTGCAGGCCCGGGACGGCGAAGTTGCCTACCTGGAACGGAAGCTGACCCGCCCCCTCAAACACACCGATGTAGTAGAATGGGTTCGGCAGCAGTTTGCGGACAGGCTTATTATGCACAAACGGACCGAGACTTTACTGGCCAAGAAAACGGCCTGGGGCGTGGACCTTGGCCTGCTCTGTGACGCGCTGGATTTTTTGGCCACGGACTACTGGGACTATCGCTTTTCGCGCTTGCCTAAGGATGAGATGAACCGCCGGTGTTCAGCCAAGTATGGACGGCCCTTTGATGTGAGTAAACTGGGAGATTATACCATCGAGTTTACGCCCAGCGAATACAAGGTCAAGTACAAGATGACCGGCACGGAGAAAGCCCGCGAATATGCCCTCAACTGGCACCTCAAGGTGGGCAACGATCCGGAAAATCTGCTACGTATCTATTTCTTTCCCGATGACAAGGCCCAAAAGCTGGTGATCGGCTCCCTGCCCGAGCATTTGCGTGCGGTTCAGATCCAGTGAGATGACCATCGGATCAGGTAAAAAGACACTCAAATACCTGTTGAACTCATTTTGAACGATGTATATCCATTTGAATGGCTTTGAACGTGATTTGAACGGCATTACAGGCAAAAAATATCTTCAAAACGTTGCTTTCTGTATGCCGTTCAAGATTCAAGCCGCTCTTTATGAATCAAGCTGTTTTAAAATCATTCTCTATCAGGAAAAGGCATAAGAAGGCGTTGCCTGCCTATGATGATACGCCGGTAACGTCAAAACGGCATTCTACGACATCCGTAAAGCGAGAACTGCGGTATATGGGGCGTTCCGGGACCTGTTGTGCGGCCTTTGGCTAAACGAGGAATATGGCGGAACAAGAAATTTATCCAGACTTGACTGTCTGGTAGCTTCATGGTAAAGTGAAAAAAGCAACACCAGGGAGGAGGCCGCGAAGATGCGTAAGAAACTGCCGGTCGGGATTGAGAATTTTGAGGAATTTTCAAAGGAAGATTTTTACTACGTCGACAAGACCATGTTCATTGCAGAACTTCTGCAAAACTGGGGGAAGGTGAATCTTTTCACCCGTCCCCGGCGCTTTGGCAAGACCCTGAATATGAGCATGCTCAAGTGCTTTTTTGAGATGGGGACGGACAAGAGCCTTTTCGACGGCCTGAAAATCGCTGAAAATAAAGAGCTGTGCGCAGAATACCAGGGAAAGTTCCCAGTTATTTTCATTAGCCTGAAAAGCGTGGACGGCTTGACCTTTGAATCTGCCGCTGCGGCGCTGCGCACAGTAATCGGCAGAGAAGCCTCGCGCTTTCAGTTCCTGCGGGACAGCGATAAGCTGACCAAAGAAGAGCGGGAAGGATACGAATCGCTGATCCATGTTGACAAGGGATTATTTGACATGGAAGATGAGCTGTTGGCAGGAAGTCTCAAAAATCTTTCCCAACTGCTGGCCAAGCATTATGGCCGCCAGGTAGTTTTACTGATTGATGAGTACGACGTGCCCCTGGACAAAGCCTTTCAGGCAGGATATTACGACGAGATGGTGTCTCTGATCCGTAATTTGTTCGGCAACGCGCTCAAGACAAATGATAATCTTCAGTTTGCAGTCCTGACAGGCTGTCTGCGCATCTCGAAAGAGAGCATCTTCACCGGGCTGAATAACCTCAAGGTGCATACAATCGCTGATCCCCGCTATGAGGAATACTTCGGCTTTACCGACGCAGACGTGGACGAGATGCTGGCCTTTTATGGTCTGACTTCTCACAAGCAGGTGATGCAGGATTGGTACGATGGGTACCAGTTCGGCAAAGTGAGCGTCTACTGTCCCTGGGATGTGATCAATTACTGCGACCTGCTGCGGGCCGACCCGGAGGCCGAGCCGGAAAACTACTGGGCCAACACCAGCGGCAACGGCATCATCCGGCGGCTGCTCAAAAAGGCAGACCAGACCACCCGGGACGAAGTAGAGCAACTTATCAATGGCGGGACCATTGTCAAGACGGTCCGGCAGGAGCTGACCTACCGGGATATCGAGGACTCTATCGACAACATTTGGAGCGTGCTCTACTCCACCGGCTACCTGACCTCCAGAGGCCGCCTGCCCGGCAAACAGATGAAATTGGCCCTGCCCAACCGGGAGGTGCGGGAGCTGTTCATCGACCTGGTGAAGGACTGGTTCCGGGAGGAAACCAGGGCTGACGCATCCCGCATCAACCGCTTCTGTGCGGCGTTCCCGAAGGGGGACGTGGCTACCATCCAGGATATGCTCCACGATTATCTTTGGGATTCCATCAGCGTACGGGACACGGCGGTGCGTTCCAACATGAAGGAGAACTTCTACCACGGGATGTTGCTGGGCCTGCTCCAAAGTCAGGGAAGCTGGATCGTCCGCTCCAACGCTGAGACGGGCATTGGCTACAGCGATATTTCGGTAGCTACCCCGGAACGTCTGGGGATGGTCATTGAGCTGAAATATGCCGAGGACGGCAACCTGGAAGCCGCCTGTGCCAAAGCTTTGGCACAGATCGACGAGAAAAAGTACGATGAAGCCCTGCGCCGCCGCGGCATGAAAACAATTCTGAAATACGGCATCGCTTTTTGGGAGAAGGAGTGCCAGGTGGTGCTGAAGGGAGCAGTAAAAGTGTAAAATGAAAAAGGCCCATATGCTCTGACTGGCAAACCTGATATGCTCCCTTCAAAGCGAACAGTGAAAAAAGCACTGAACGCAGAGAAGGGAGCATTTTGTATGTCAAGGAAAGAGAAAATTTCAAGTGGGCTCAAAAAGAAAGTCGTAAGGATGTGTAAATCAGGGCAGGTATCCCAGGCAGAAGCAGCAAGGCGATGTGGCGTAAGCGAATCAACAATTCTATTAACCGCATAATGGTTGATTTTCCTGTACGAGCAGAGCAGGCAAAACGCTGCCAATATCTGCGTCAATACAGATGGATCGGCGCTTGATTTCGTCAGGACAGATGGCCTCCCCGTAGTTAATGACAGCATAGGTGGCCTTCGGATTATTCAGCGTCATCCGCCAGAACGGATATTTAATAATAACAGGAGTATTATAGCCTACGCCAAGTTCCAGAAACAAGATACGCATATTCTGGTGCCTGTGGAGAAAAAGCTGATACCGCTCTGCCGCTTCATGCCAGCCCTCATCCTCCACAAATTTATCGTCCGAGCGCAGGTTCATGGTCAACGGTTTCCCACAATGCGGACAAACAGGCAGAAGTTCTGTGGGAATCCGCATTCCTTTCTGCTGTTTCACCATGCTGCGGATGATTTCTGCATTCTCAAAGGTTTCCTGGCAGCAGGGTCCGCTGCATTGGAACAGGCCATAGTCCCCCTGTGTATAAAACAGCCGCTTTTTATCAAATCCGGCTTTCTGGAAGCAGTGATCCACATTGGTTGTGATAACAAAATAGTCTTTACTTTTTACAAGCTCAAACAGGTTGTCATACACCGGCTTCGGTGCGTCCATATACCGGTTGATATAGATATACCGGCTCCAGTAGGCCCAGTGTTCCTCCGGCGTAGCATACGGATAAAAGCCGCCGGAATACATATCATGAAATCCGTATTTCGCTTCAAAATCGGAAAAATACTGTCTGAACCGTTCTCCACTATAAACAAAGCCTGCGGATGTCGAAAGACCTGCCCCGGCCCCAATCACCACCGCATCCGTCTGTGCCAGCTCCTTCCTCAACTGTTCAATCTGCCCCGAGGAGTCTACGGTAGATTTTGTAATCCTCATCCTTGAAAACATTGAATATTACCTCCATCTTGGTATGCGTTTCCTGCCGGTATTCCTTTACGGTCTGAATCGCAATCTGCGCTGCTTTGTCATTGGGAAAATGAAATTCTCCGGTCGAGATGCAGCAAAACGCAATATTTCTCAGATTATTTTTTTCCGCCAATTCCAAACAGGAACGGTAGCAGGACGCAAGAAGTTCTTTGTCTTTCTTTGTAAGCCATCCCTGGACAATAGGCCCAACCGTGTGCAGAACATAGCGGCAGGGCAGGTTAAAGGCCGGTGTGATTTTCGCCTTGCCGGTCTCTTCTTCATGTCCTTGCTGCTCCATCAGTTCAGCGCAGGCGAGGCGAAGCTGAACGCCTGCATAGGTGTGGATCGCATTGTCGATACAACCATGACAAGGGTGGAAGCAGCCCAGCATCTGACTGTTCGCCGCATTGACAATCGCATCACAGGCAAGTGTGGTAATATCCCCCTGCCAGAGATAAATACCTTCCTGCACAGGGGTTAGGCTGGAAAGCTCTGTAATTCCTTTGCGCCGGATTTCCTCCTGCAAATAGGCATCCTGTACCGCTAAAAATTCATCATTGACCGGCTCTGGCATACGAATATTCAGAAGAGAACGCAGCAGTCTCTTTTGTTCCGGTTCCTCTTCTGGTATTCCCATGTCGTGATACCTAGGCTGCTCTGAGAGCAGCTTTTGGATTAAGAATAATCTTCGCTCTGTCTGATTCATGCGGTTGCCTCCTTACTGCACAGGAACCTCATTAAAAAAGCAGGTTTCTTCCAACGGCTTCCTGTGGCATCCCAGTTTGGTGTTGGGGAGAAAATCTACTGCCGGATAACCGATGTAGAGCATACAGACCGGCTGCCAATTTTCCGGAAGGCAGAGCAATTCTCTGGCCTTTGCTTTGTCGAAGTAGCTAATCCAAACGGTCCCCAGGTCCAGGCTGGCCGCTTCCAGCATCATGTGGGTGGCCACAATCGTGGCATCTGTCAGGCCGCTGCTTTCTCCGCTGTGCGGGTTTGTCCAGCAGGCCGTTTTGTCATAGGTCACAAACAGAACCAGCGGTGCGCCGTAGTAGAAGTTAAGTTTGCCCTGGGATTTATCGTTACATTCCTCTGCCAAATCCACATATTTCTGATCGTAACCAAAGGAACAAAATTCCCGAACCTTTTCCAAACTCTCCGGGGTATTCAATACCAGGATTCGCTGGGGCTGGCCATTGACCGCTGTGGGAGACCAGCGTCCAGCCTCCAGAATTTTCTGTATTTTTTCATTCTCCACCGGCGTCTGAGCAAACTTCCGCACAGTGACGCGCTTTTTGGAAATCTCCATAAAATCCATTGAGCAGCCCTCCTATCGTCTGTCTGTATAACGGTGGATTTTTCTCCCCCTGTCTTTCTGCACGCCCCTCGCATATCCGATTTCAGGGTAGCCAAATCCAACCATCAGTTTCATATAATGGTCTTTTGGAATATCCAGCATCGCTCTGGCTTCCGGTGCAAGCTCTTCCAACACCTCCGCCGGATAACTCATAATCACAGTTCCCAGGCCAAACGCATTTGCAAGAAGTTCAAAATATGCCGTTGCAATGTTGCAGTTCACCTTGGAATCCTCGGCCCATTTTCCCACGCACTTTTCATGAGCGATGAACAGATGCGGTGCGCCGCAGAACAGAAGATCGTTTTTCCTCACGGTTCTTTCTGACTGCTTCATCTTCCCATAATAAAAATCACTGAAGCTATGGGTGTAAATATGCTGCTTTGCATCCGATTCCATTTTGGAATAAGCAAGCCGCCAGATTTCCCGAACCCGCTCCTTATCATCTATGACGGTATATTCCACGTTGCAGGAATTGCCGCCGGTAGGCGCGGCCGACAAAGCGTCCAGGATTCTGCTGATAATTTTCGGGTCAACATCCCTGTCCAGATACCGACGGCAGGAGCGGCGGTTCACCACAAGCTGCTCCATATAACGTCCCATTTCGGGCGGAGGCGGGGGTAAAGAATCCTCCGCTTTTTTATCAAATATGGAGATGGCTCCCTGGGGGCATACCGCCAGGCAATGCTGGCATTTCCAGCAGCCTCTCCACCCGAATCGCTCAAACGCCTTCATTTCCGGGTATCCATCCGGCCCAAAGGCAAGCACCATACCGGAGCAGGTATTGATACACCTGCCGCATTTCGTACACTTATTTTTATCCAGCAGGAAATGTGTTTTCTGTTCCGCCCCCACAGAGAGGCCTCCTTTCCTCGTTTGTTTTACATTGTCACAACGATCTTGCCATCCACTTTGTGATGATCCATGTCAAAAAGGGCTTGGGAGATCGCTTCAAAGGGATAGACCGCCCCTATCTGCGGCGTGATCTGGTGATCGCTCAGGAAGGAAAAAATGTCCGTCATGGTTTGCCGGGTCGGATAGTTAGAGAAAAAGCCTGTCAGATAAAGGCTTAATAGTGATAAGGTACTATTTAGCTTTGCGAGGGGCAGAGAACGGTGTGACCGCAATGGTCACGCCGTTTTTCTGCGTCCAGGGGTGGATTTCGCAACAACAGGCTCGGAAATCACAGGAATCTCTACATCATCCACGAAGTTGAAATAGATTTTTACCTTCTGTACCCGCTTGCCGCTGGACTTGTCCGGTGCAAACACCTCAATCTTCTTGATATACTCATTGACTATCGTAGGTGTCAATTCCGGCACATCCACATACTTCTGGGTCAGAGCGACAAAGGCATCCACATCTGCACTCATGGTTTCCTGAGTTTCCAGCCATTCTTCCGTCACTTCAATTTCGAGTTTTAACCGCTCCTGCTCTGCCTCGTAATCGGCGGTCATTTTCTTATACCGCTCCTTACTCAGATCGCCCAGGACAAAATCCTCATAAAGTCGGGACAGAAGAACATCCAAGTCAGCCAGCCGCTTCTTGGCCTGCTCCACTCGCTTCCGATCCTCACGGATGTTGCGTTCCTGATCGGAACGGCGGCATTGCAGCCATTCTTCCTGAAAGCCTTCCACGTCCTGCCGAATATAGGCATTGACCGCACGGATGCGCTCCAACACCAGTTCCCGCAGTACATCTTCCCGGATATAGTGGGCAGAACAGGTGCCTCGACCGCTTTTGTAGCTGGAGCATACATAGTGGTCTTGCTTGCCGTCAAAGCTCTTGCAGGTAGCAAAGTGCAGCTTATTCCCGCAATCGGGACAGAACAGAAGCCCGGAGAACAATCCTTGCCGCTGGGCTTTTGTGGGACGGCGTTTGTTTTTTCGCAGCTCCTGCACTCTGTCCCACTGAGCCTGAGAAACGATTGCTTCCTGCGTATCAGGAAAGATACACATATCTTCGATGGCATTAGGAATCCGCTTCTTCAGCTTATAGGACTTGGAATAGGTCTTGAAATTGCAGGTACAGCCGGTGTACTCCATCCGTTCCAGAATACCCACAACCGATTGACCAATCCAATGATAAGGGCGCTCCGGCATCTTCTTCCGCTTTTTCGGGTCAGGATGGTTTTCCGACTGTTTGGCATACAGCGCCTTGGTAGTCAACACCTTATCCTGCTCCAGTATACGGGCAATCTGTTCCGGCCCCTTGCCGTCAATAGCCAAGTCAAAGATGCGCTTGACTACTGGGGCGGCATCCTCGTCAATGATCCAATGGTCTTTATCGGCGGGATCAGTGCGATAGCCATAGGGCGGTTTTCCCAGATGCTTTCCGCTGGTGCCTTTCTGACGGAATACGACCCGTACTTTTTTGCTGGTATCCCGTGGATACCATTCGTTGAACAAATTACGGATAGCGGCAAAACCATCGCTGTCGCCCCGTTCACTGTCCACACCATCATTGACGGCGATAAAGCGCACGTCGTAGCTGGGGAAAATGATGTCCGTGTACTGCCCAACGGTCAGGTAATCTCGGCCAAACCTGCTGAGATCTTTGACCAGCCAGCAACCGACAAGCCCCTGCTTAACCAGTGCAAAGCCTTCCTGCACGCCGGGGCGGTCAAAATTAGTTCCCGTATATCCGTCATCCACCAGAATTTTCAGGTTGGTGTAGCCATGCTCGGCTGCGTACCGGGTTAAAAACTCTTTTTGATTCTGTATCGAATTTGATTCTCCATCCAGCGCATCTTCATTGCTGAGGCGGCAGTACAGGATGGTGATTTTCTGCTGATCCAACATAGCGTCCTCCTTTACGGTTGGGTCAGCTGACAGAATCGGTGTGCATGGTGATATTGTAGCATGAATTTGAGTCTGTGTCATGAACAAAGCGCCTCCTTATCCGAGAAAATGAGCCGTTTTACCTTGTGGGTAAGCGGCTCATTTCCGTCACATACAGTCTCCAGCAGATACCAGGTATTTCCGATTTTCCGTTCCACCGTACCGGTGACCGGATTCATCCGGTTTTCCCAGCGTTTCCGGCATTCTTCCAGAAAATCAATCGGCGGCTCAAAAATCGGGTCAAAGCAAGATTCAATGTCGATATAACCATAGTCAGGTTCACTCATAAAATCTTTGTATTTTCTCATGCAGTTTCCTCCATCAATTAAAGTTCCATATTCTGCGACTTGCGGCGGGAAGGTTGATCGTGCTGCCTTGTTTGCCGGGTCCGGGTCAGAATGGCGTCAAGAAAAACCCGCACCTTTTCGGGTGCGAGCTTGACAGCTTCCAGATAGGGCCGTGCCTGTTCTTTCAGCGATTCATATCGCTGTTTCCAGACAGCGGCGCTCTTTTGCGCTTGTTGCAGCTTTTCTTCCAAGCGGCTGTTTTCCGCCTTGGCAAGAATTCCATTGACCGCATAATCCTTGAGCGTGCTGCACTCGGATGGGGTCAGAGTGATGTTGCCGGTGATCGTCTTTTTCCCCATGGAGCGGATTTCCTGCACAGTCAGGGCGGTGGTGCGTTGCTCTTTAGCCTGCTTTTGCAGGGAGTGCAGCTCTTTCCGCTTTTTCTCAACGGCTGCCTGTGCGGTGTCCAGCGCCTGCTCTGACTGAGTGATTTGAGCAGTCACAGCTTCCAGCCGCTGTTGCTCCTGTGCCACCTTGAACTGTGTCACGGTCAGATGTTCCTCTGTACTGCCACGCTCTCCACGCTCCACATCATCATATCCTGCAGCTCGCATGAAATGAAAAAAGTCATCCTGCAATACACTGTAGGACGACTTCAAAATCTTTTTCCCTTTTGCGTTCAGCATTGGATTTCCCTCAGCATCCAAAACGGGCTTGGACTCCCATTTCTTACTGCGGCTGACCTGTGTGATGACCTCTTTTACAGTTCCCCGGAGTGCTTCATCCTTGCACCGCTTCGACCAAAGGATTTGCTTTTCCACCACCGGAATATAAACCACATGGAGGTGATAGTGGTACACATCCTCGCCCAGTGCTTCGGACATTGCCCGGTTACGCTCATCGGCGTGCATCACAGCGGAGAGGATATACTGCTCACCGCCCACGATCTCCACGGCGGCTTTGTATGCGTCGGTGTAGAATTGCTTGGCATACTCGTAACCGCCGTGGTTGTGAAAGTAAGCGGAGTTCACATCAAAAATCAGTTCCCCGTATTTCACCGCATCGGCTTTCAGGCCACGGGTGGAGATAACCCCATCGGCAATCATCTGATCGAACATGGCAGCATAGCTGCCGGTGGGGGCTTTGAAGTGAATATTCCGGTAGGTCTGGGTGGTATCAATATCCTGGTTGGAGTAGCTCTCCTTTTCTCGTTCGTTATGCTCCTGAACCTTCGCCACATCATCAAGGGTGGGCAAGTCCTGGTTACGGGCAAAGGTGCGGTCGATTCCGTCGTTTCTGGCCATGGAAATCAGCTCCTTTCTGTTGCGTGGCAGACGGCTTGGGGACGGGGATGCACTTCCTGCGGGAAGTGTAATAACCCACTATGACACTTTCATCCCAGAGGGCTGCAAAGTGCCGTGGGCTCTCCGAGGGGGAATTGCGGTCATTGCGATGACCGCTGCTGAACTGCCCGGAAACCGCCTGCATCGTTTCCTGTTGTTCAGCCCGGACAGCCGATGTTTTGTGAAACACCGGCCATCCGGCGGCAGCGAAAAATCGAATGTTTTCGCCGCCTGTCCATAGCAATACTGCGGTATTGCTATGGGGACGAGAGATACGGAGAGCAGGAACGACAGGCATCATTTGTCCCTCCGCTTCTGCCTCGTCGTCACAAGTTCCGTATCGCTCGCTTCTGTGCAAGCACAAAAGCTCGTTCACTTCACTGCTCCTCCTCTCCCCACAAGAGTTTCACTCTTGCGGGGTCCCCAAATAATGTCATAGCCAAGGGCGTCGGCAAGCTGTACTGTCTCCACATACCGCAGAGACTCTCTCTGGAGCTTGTTGGACAGGTTGGAAACGCTGTCGCTCCAGCCGTAATCCTCGGAAAGCCGGTCAACGACTTCCTGCATCGTGTAGCCGGAACGCACGATATACGACTTGATTTCATTTCTCAAATTGGATTTCATAGAAAATACCTCATTCTTTCATAAAATGGTTTTACCGTGGAGCATACACGCTGCACGGTACAGTAAATCTTTATTGCTTCTTGAAAAGCGCTCAGGATTGCGTCCATGAAGAACTGTCCGCAACAGCACCCCATCGACTTTACCGTTAGGTGGGCTTGCAAGTGAAACCGTGTAAATAGCCACCTCGCCGTATACCACCATCACCATTCTGTAAATCACCGAATGATGATTTGTGTTCTGCTTATAGTAGTGTTTTTCACTGTTTGCACAACCATTGACTGAGCATTGCCAATTTTAACGCCCAGCCGGATTATCAAATATTAAAATGAACTTCGATTTTTTGCGTTCGTGCGTTCCTTCGTTCCACAGGCTGCACCCGATCAGGAACGCATGAACGCACGAACAGAAGGTTTTGAAGTTTCATTACAACTCCATAGGCGAGAGCAGAACATAAATGCCCATATACCCCCGGCACCGTTTTCCGCCGCCGATGTGCAGATTGCTGACCGGTTCCAAATGGTAGCGTTCTGCGTTCTGGCTAAGCTGGTTTGCAAAGCTCTTTGGGGACAGTGGGTTTTCTGCGTTGTCCTCACACCACCGCTTATAGGCTGCGTACAGATTTTTGGTGCTGGATTCATAATCGGCCTTGAATGCCACATAACCCTCAGAATCGAGAAAGTCCAGAATGTTATTGGCATCCCGAACAGCGGAAGAGATATTGTCCTTGGCTCTCTGGCTAATGGTAAAGTGATAGTGATTAGCGATCAGCCGCCGCAGTCCCTCCGGCATCCAAAGAAAGATCCCTTCTTTTTCGGCAATCAGTTTCTCGGCAAGAAACGGGTCATCGAACCGATCCGCAGGCTTGTCCTTGGTGGTCAGAATGATTTGGCGGCGAAAGAAACCGTCGCTGCGGTCGTGAAGCGCAGTCAATGCCCCGTTGCCGAAGCAGAGGAAGCGTACATAAAGCTGTCCCTGATAGCTCTGTTCTTTCTTCCTTTCCAAATCCATCCGCAGTTCTGCTGTCACGATTGATTTTACATAGTTGGTCTTGGTCAAGGCATTCATATCCAGATCATCGTCAATCATCAGCAGCTTGCCCTCCAGATCGGCTCTGGCGAAACGGTTGTTTTCTACCTTCTGGATAGAAGTGGTGTTCATGTTGAGCCCGAAAATGGCGTTCATCACCACACCGATCCGGCTTTTGCCCTCTCCGCCCTTGCCGATCAGCATGAGCATTTTCTGGCCCTTGGTGGAGGGAATCAGGCAGTAGCCCAGATACTCTTGCAAAGCAGGAATATCCTCCGGCTCCAACAGTTCCGAAAGAAAACGTAGCCAGTGTTGTGGTGCAGGAGCATCTGCCCGATAAGACACCGATAGACGGTTGCCGCAATACTCTTTTTCCTCTGTAAATGTACCGTCCAGAAAATAAGTGCCGTTCGCCACATGGATGCGGTCACAATGCAGGGGCAAAGGGTCTGCGTATGCCGCCAGCTGCAACGCCTTGATCACCTGCTCCACCGTCTGTGCGACCTTGGCATGAAGCCAAGGCGAGATTTCCTCATAAATCGTCCGCTTCAATTTGCTCTCATCCGGCAACGGTCCATCCACAGTATAAAAGCGTTCGTTGATACAGCGCATTGGATGCCGGGTAAGAAAATCCCGGCAGTATTCCGGCTCAACGATTTTCCCCTTATCATCGATCCAAACAGGGTTGTTCATGGTATCGCTCCTCTCGCAGGCAGGTCTGTAATTTGCGGATAAATCCGCCTGCCGTTAGTTCACTCACGGCTTCGCCTCGTTCATAGGAATCGCCTTGCAGCAGGATGTCCAGCTGATACTCTGCCCAGGGCAGCCGGTGGCAGGCTTCCACAAACCGCTCGTCCAATACATCTTCCGGCGCTTGCGGCGCATACCGTTTTTCCCAATCCAGAAGCCGCCTCCGATACTCGTTCAAAACAGAAAAGCACAGCTGCTCGTTCTCACGAAGCTGCTGTGCTTTGGTTTTGTGTTTCATTTTCCGGCGAATGGCTTCCGGCAAGGGCTTGTCCGGCGCAAGGTGAAAGTCCGACGCCAGTTTTCGGGCCGCATCATACAGCCGAAGGTCAAACAGTTTGGCGGTCAGGTCGATCACATCCCCATGTTCCCCACAGGCAAAACAGTGGTAGTGGTCATCCGATATATACAGGCTCGGATGACGGTCATTATGGAACGGACATAGTGCCATACCATGGTGGTTGACATCGATTCCATATGTCTGTGCTGCTTCCTGTGCGTTAATCCTGGCTTTCACCACTTCAAACAAATTCATACAGATTCCCTCCATTTCCTTTTTGATGGGGCAGTTTTCTCACCCCTCTGTATAGGTTATGGGGAAAATCGAAAAAAACAGGCTAATGGCATGACAAGCCGTTTTCAAAAAACATGACAAGTTTTTTGTTGTGTGCTATTATGAAAATAGAAAAACATGACAGGAGGGAGAAGATGGATCAGATCATCAACCATGCAGTTTTGTCGCTGGATTTCTGGCAGGACACCGTGACCTATGAGGGAAGTACCATGCCTACGGGAACCATTGGCTGCGAGGTGCTGAACATCCCGGACAGCACCATTGAGAAGCTGGATACTCCCTGCAATGTGCTGAACCAGCTACTTCAGGGGATGAACACCGGTTCCGTGGATATGGAGCTGCTGCCGCAGGTGCAGCAGGCCGCTGGCGAGATCATCTCCTTTTTGCAGGTTACACCACCCTTCTCCCGACTGAATCGAAGCTATTTTGAGCAAAAACTTGCAGCCATCTTTTCCGAGGAATATATGGAGGACGCCAAAGCCTATTTGCAGCTTACCCAGCAGGAGCAGCTAATCTGTGCTTTGACTGGTCAGCACAGCAAGGCAACCATGCTCGTCCGAATAGCGCAGGTGCTGGGGCATTTGAGTTATTCTCTGGGGCAATACAAGGAGGCCCTGACGAAATTTGCAGAGCGGTTGAATGAACCCGGCTATGACCGTACCTCGGACGGTTATGCGGCAATGTTCGGACAGTTCTTCAAAGGAGAGCCAACTTTATCGTTGGATAACCCGGCCTGGATGACCCTGACCAATGCTTCGGTACAGTATGTAGCCGCTATTCGGCCCGGAAAGACGGAGCCTCAGCTGGTCAAGCGGATGCACTATGTTTCCTTTGTGGGAATGTTTCGTTCCGATCTGTTTGAGGGACTTTGTGTGGGTCATGCGCCCAAGAAATGCCCCATCTGCGGCAGATGGTTTCTCACCATTGACGCACGGCACACCAAATACTGCGGCGGACTGGCACCCGGCGACCAGCGTGGACGGACGTGTCGGCAAATTGGCAATCTAAGGGGGCGGGAACAGCGGGAGCTTGCCGACGATCATCCCATCAAGGCAATTTATAACCGGCGCATGAATACCATCCTGCAGAGTACCCGCCGGGGAAAGCTGGATGAAGGAGTTGCATCGGCGATGAAGAAGCTGGCAAAAGATAAGATGCTCCGTGCGCTCTCAGATCATCGCTATGCCAGCACTGTCTATGAGCAGGAAATGACCCAGGAAGCACTTTTAAAGGCCGTACAGACGAACTAAGTGACGAATATCAGAAATGTGGTGAGGGGAAATGGATGCAACGTGGACATGGGAGTTGCCCGGTTACTGTGTCAAGTATGGCTTTCTGGCTGAACCCAAGGGATTGACTATGCGGGAAGTGGAGCGCATCTTTCAGCTTGACCCGGAACCTCCTGTTCTTGAAAATATGAACGACTACATCATTGAGGCTGTGCATAGCCGTGATTTGCGCTGTTTTGCCTTTTTCCTGCACCACTATGAGAACCGGCTCAATGGACGTGTTCGCCGTTTCCTGCTGCGGGAGGGACTGGATCGCTATGACCCGGAACGCTTTTTGGACTACAAAATGGGCTGTGTGCTTGCCATGCTGGATTGTCTCCGGGAATACGATCCCGCACAAGGAGCAGATTTTCTGACCTATGCCCATCATTTTATCGGGAACGCCCTTTTGACCTGCCGGATGCAGGAGGAGGCTGGTTCCTTTGAAAATGTGGATGAGTACAAGGCTGTGCGTGGAATTGCATGGCTCTACAATCAATCCGGCCAGTCTGAGCAGGCGGCAATCCAGAAATATGCCCAGAAAAACGGTTGTACCGAGGAGACCGCAGCGAGGTTTTTGACATTGGCTAAGCAAAACCGAAGCCGTGTTCCATTTTATCAGACCATTCAGGACGAGGACAGCGAAGAAACCGGCGAGGATGTCAGCCGAGATAACCACTGGGACTATGCGGAGATTCTCTGGAACGGTATCCGGGCTGAAGCTGTCCGAGAAGCGTTTGAAAAGCTGAATTACCGGGAGCAGACCCTTTTGGAAAAACGCAACGCTATCTGTATGACCTGTGGGCGGGTCAGCCCCATCAGCACCCGAAAGACCTTTGAAGAACTGGCGGTTCTCTTTGAGGGTAGCACGGCCAGCGGCGCAGAACGAGCCTACCGCAGAGCAGTGGACAGGCTGACGGAACTTCTGGTTGCCGAAGGCGCAATCCATGTCATCCGGCTGAAACAGAAATCCAAAACCAAGCGCAAAAAGAAAATCGCCGCCGCAATCTACGAATACCAGGCAGACTGCGACGGCGAATGGGGCGAGATTTCATTTGATTTTGAGAACGGCACAGCGAAGATTATCCGGCTTGCCGATTGGGATACCATGAAAACAAACCGCTTTGCGAACAGAGCGATAACGTATCTTCTGAACTGCGAGGACGAAAAGCCATCAAAAGAAACGCTTATTGCATTTGAGTAGAGACCGCCGAAAATTCTGTGTAATCGACGTTCTACGACAGTATGAAAATCTTCGACTGAGTCAAGAATGAGATCAAACATTCAAGACGAAGGAGACGAAGATTATGCAGCCAGTACCGCAGGATTTGTTGAAGGAATATGTTCAGAGCCAGCACTTCACCAGCACGACGGAGATCATGGATGCCATGAAGGAAATGTTCCGGGACGTCATCCAGACCGTCATGGAAGTGGAGATGGACGAGGAGCTTGGTCGAGAGCGTTGCGAGCGCTCTGACGAGCCGGAGGGCACCCCCAGAAACTACCGCAACGGCTACACGAAGAAGACCGTCAAGACCCAACTGGGTGAGGTGGACATCAAGGTTCCCCGGGACCGGAATGGCTCCTTCGAACCCAAGATCATCGGCAAGTATGACCGAAACGCGGACGGAATGGAGGATAAGATCCTGGCGCTGTACGCCTGCGGCATGAGCCAACGGGATATCGCTGAGCAGATCAAGGAACTGTACGGCGTGGAGATCTCTCCGGAACTGGTAACGAAGATCAGCGAAAAGATCATGCCGGAGGTCACAGCCTGGCAGAATCGTCCTTTGGAGCCGGTGTATCCGTTTGTGTTCATGGACGCCATTCACTACAAGGTTCGGGAAGACCGGCGGTATGTGACGAAGGCAGCCTATGTGGTGCTGGGTGTCACCATGGATGGCAGGAAGGACATTCTGGGCGTCTGGATCGGAGAGCACGAAAACAGCAAATTCTGGCTGAACGTGCTCAATGACCTAAAAAGCAGGGGCGTTTTGGATGTATATCTGTTCTGCACAGACGGCCTGTGTGGGATGATGCAGGCTATCGAGGCTGTCTTCCCCAAAAGCAGGCTGCAGCGCTGCATCGTCCACCAGGTGCGCAGTTCCACCAGATATGTCAGTTACAAGGACATCAAGAAAGTCGTTGCGGATCTGAAGAAGATCTACGGTGCCGTCACACTGGAGGAAGCCGAGAAAAACTTGCAGACCTTCGCAGAGACCTGGCGTAAGCAGTACCCCTCCTGCGTGAAAAGCTGGGAGGAAAACTGGCCAGTTTTAAGCACGTTCTTTGAATACCCCGTTGAGATTCGGAAAATCATATACACGACGAACATCATCGAGGGCCTGAACCGCCAGTTCCGGCAGATCACAAAGAACAAACCTTCCTTCACGAACGACGATTCCCTGCGTCGGATGTTATATCTGGCCTCCCAGCGTATCGTGAAGCACTGGCACGCCAGATGTCAAAACTGGGATCTGGTGCTCAGTCAGCTGGAGATCATGTTCGCCGACCGAGCCGTTGGCTGACTCCCTTGTCCTAGTATGCCACAGCGGCCAGACCGGCATTCACGCCGGAGCGGCGCGCATACCGTTCTGACCGCTATGGTTTTCGGTTACCAAGGGATTCAGGCCAGAATCCGCCCTGCTTTCCTGCGCCATTCTTGATTTTTGTCGAAAAACGCTTACACAAAATTTTACGTCGGGCCTTTGAGTAATAACAATCAAAGAGATGCCGTGTTAGGATTTCTCCCGATGCGGCATCTCTTTTTCTCCCTTTAATTGTTTCCCATATTCCGTTTTCAGTTTTCGTATTTCCTCCAGACGGTCAACCGCAGTTGCCCCCATCTGCGCTGACAAAGCCAGTACCAGTGCATCCACAACTGCAATGGGGGTCGTCATGGAATGATACTCATTTTCTTCCCCTCGATATACAAACAAATTGATATCTGCCCGATGTTTTTCGTCGTGATAAGTTCGGCTTGTGAACAACAGCGTCTGATATCCGGCGCGTTTTTGGTGATTCAGAATGATACTGCCCTCCGCAGATACTTTGGAAAATCCAAAAAGGACCACCAGATCCTCCGCACTCATAAGCGCCAGGTTTTCCAGAAGCTCCGATCCGCTGGATGAAATACGACAAACATCAATCCCGATGCGCCGAAGCCGAAATTCCAAAAGCTGTGCAGGTGCCCGGGAAGCGTTCTTTGCGTAAATAAAAACTCTGCGTGCGCCACCGATGGCGTCAACCGCCCGGGAGAATTCCCCTTGGTCCAGTAGTTCCAACGTCTTTTGCAGGTAATACTGCTGCTGTTCTATCCAGTCGTTCAGAAGATTGTCAGCACTCGTTTGCAGCGTATTTTTCAGCTTTTGAGCCGGACCTTTTTGCACGGTTTGCTCCATGATGATCCGTTTCAAGTGTTTGAAATCGCAGCAGCCAACATGGCGGGCAAACCGGGAGATCGTGGCCTCAGATAGATTCAGTTCGTCAGACAGCTGTCCAATGGTCATACAGAGAAACTCATCTCTGTGCCCGGTGATGTACTCAATGATCAGCTGTTCTGCTGCAGTTAACTTGTCTGGTGTCAGAGGAAATGAAAAATACATGGTGCTCCTTCATATCAAAAACCGCAAGTCGGCGTGAATATGGCCATTTGATGCCATTATATCACTTCGATCCGCATACAGGAAGGGGGCGGACCCGCAAAAATCGGTCAATTTCCCGCCTGCCTCTTCCAAAATCAATTTTCCTGCGGCAAAATCCCACGGTCTGAGGCCGTGCTCCAGGTATCCGTCCAGGCGACCGCTGGCCACATAGCACAGTTCTATGGACGCAGCACCGATGCGGCGGATGTCGTGGCAATGGTCGTAGACCGCCCGCATCCGCCGAAAGGCGGCATCTGCTTGCTCCCTGCTTCCGGGATTTGTCCCTACAGAACAAAGGCTGTCCGAAAGTGTCTGCACATCGCTAACATGGATCGGTTTGTGGTTGCAAAATGCTCCATGACCACGTTGTGCGGTAAACAATTCCTCCGAAAACGGATCATAAACGACGCCAAACAGCACCTGTTCCCCTTCAGCCATCGCCAGAGAAATGGCGCTGTGACGGAAACCGTGAATCAGATTGGTCGTACCATCCACCGGATCCAAGATCCAGGTAAGCCGATCGGGTTCTATAGAAGAGTTGTCTTGCTCCTCTCCCATGAATTGGATGGAACTGTTCAGTTTTTGAAGGCGCTCTCGGATAAAGTACTGAACGGCAGTATCTACGGCAGTCACAAAATCTGTTTTCCCTTTTTCCTGAATACTGGAAGAGCACACGCGATCATGCAGCAGCTTTCCGGCTTCACGAACAATAGGGATAGCCTGTTCTAAGCAGTTGGATAACACATCTGCGTTCATTCCATCTGCCCCTTTGCTTTCAGCACAGCAGGAGACTCCCCGTTTTGGCGCAGCAATACAGAGACATAATCTCCCCCCAGCGCATGGATTTCCTTCAACGAGCGCTTCAAAAGGCCTGCGGTTTTTACCTTAAAGGCCGCTTCCGGATGCACACAGATGGTATAGCGCCCGGCCTCCATTTCTTGCCGCAACTCCGAAATCGTATCAAATTCTTTTTCAAATCGGGTACGAATGCAGCCGTACTGAACCGCCTGATGGGTGTCGCTTCCGGCAACCACGGGCCTATGAAGTCGCTCCCCCAGAGCATAGGTCAGCTTCTCCGTCCGCTGCCGGTCAAGGGCAATGTCCTTGCCGTTCATGTCAAGAAAATCAAAACGCTTCAACACTTTGGGCGGCAACTCCGGGATATGCCCTTCTTCCCGGAAAGGATGTCCTGCCCCAACTAACACGGGATACTCCGCGAACAGTTCCATCAGCTCTTCTGCGGGAAGGAAGGCGCCCTTGGCTTTATACGGCTCCAGACGATGATTCAGCTCCAGAATAGCCTCCATGGGTCCGATGCTCAACACATGGCCTCCCTCGGCGATGTCAGTCTCCATACCGGGAAATATTTTTAGTCCGTCAAACACATACGCATCTCCCTGGCAGGTTCCCTGTGTGGCAATATAGCGGTAAAGCAATTCAAATTGCTGCGTGTTGAAATGCTCTGTCAGACAGATGGCATCCAGCCCCGCGCATTTTGCTTCGTTCAGAAGCCAGTCGGTATATTCCGTGGAAAAGGGCAGATACTTTGCCAGCTTTCCATGGGTGTGAAAATCAACATACATAGCGCATGCTCCAATCGTCAAATCAATGTGGAAATCAGGACGGTAACCGCAATCCAAAGGAAAGAAGCAGACAGGAAGAGAAGATCATTATTTGACACGCACAAAGATGACAATTTGATTTTCTTTACTTCCTTATTGACTGCGGCATAGCGGTAACCCTTGATTTCCAAAACTTCTACTGTCGTCCGGGATCGCTTGGCGGTGTTGAGCATCAGCGGGTAAAAGGAATGAATGATGACCTTGATCTGATAGATCAGATATTTTATTTTCCCGACCAGGTGTTCATGCTCCGGCGGATTGCCCCGCAGGCGATAGGAGAGCAGAATATTTTGAAATTCCTCCATCAGGATGGGCAGCATCCGGTAGGCATAGGAAATGGAGAAGGACAGCCGCTCCGGGCATCCATACCACATCAGCCCGTTGGCAAGCTTGTCCGGATCCATCCCGGAGAAAACAGTAATGGAGGCCAGGGAAACCGTGGCGACCTTCAGCGTCAGCACCAGCAGCGGCGCAATGGCGGAAGCGTCACCACCGAACAGCAGCGTGACAATCAGCAAATACCCGGTTTGCGAAAATACGCCCAATCCGAAAAGAAACAGGACGAGTCCCGCCACCTTCGCCATCATCGTCGTGACTGCTACCAGAAGAAAGCAGCCAATCAGGAAAGGCGGGTCGTTTACAAACCAGGGAACCAGACCAAAAAACAGATACCACACCAGCAGAATCCTGGGATCCATCCCGGCAATCACCGTGTCATTATTGCCATAGGCGTTCTTCAGCACCTGATTGCGCAGAAAATCGATGGACAGTTTATCTAAAATATTTTCAGACAGTTTCTCAACTGTTTTCATTGTTCGGGAACCTCCCTTCAAATGAATTCAGAAATGCGTCAATGGTATAGCACAGGGCATCTGGATCAATTGCCTGACCCAGGGAGAATATCTCCGGAGGGCGGATGCCGACTTTTTCCACAATATCACGATTTCCGAATATTTCATTCCGGCTTCCGTCTGCCACTACCCGCCCGTTCCACAGAACAATGATTCGTTCTGCCCACTCGCAGACAAGCTGCATATCGTGGGTAGCAATCACCACGGTTTCTGTGATTGCTTTCATATCCTCCAAGGTGCGCATGATCTCTTTTCGTGTGGCGATATCCAGATTTGCGGTTGGCTCATCCAGAAGCAAAATACCGGGATTCAACGCAACACCAATGGCAAGGCTTGCCCGGCGCATCTGGCCGCCGGAAAGAAGGCGCCCGTCCCGGTTTTTCAGCTCCTTCAGCCGGAAGCGCTCCAGCAGCTCGTCTGTGCGCTTTGCACTGTCGGGCACGCGGCGCACCTCCATGGCATAGGCAATATCTCCGCCAATGGAGTCCTTGATAAACATATCCTCCGGATTCTGGTAAACCATCGAGATTTGCCGCGACAGCGCTTCCGGCTTCAAATCCCGAATGCTTTTTTCGTTCAGAAGGATATCGCCGGAGGAAGGTTTCAGCAGGCCCACCAGAAGCTTCATCATCGTAGATTTTCCCGCACCGTTAGAGCCAATCAGCGCTACCTTGTCTCCTTTGTGGATCTCCAGATTCAACCTCGAAAACACCGTGTGAGGCTCACCCTTGACGCTCCGATAGGAAACCGACACATTCTGGAATGCGGCGACCGTTTCTCCTTTTGGGGAGGGGGAAGCGGCTTTCTCCTCAGCGGGAAGGCCTTTTGGAGCAAAGATTGCTTTTCCTTCTTCCACTGTGATCGGAAGCGCAATGGTTCCGGGGAGCCCTCCGGCTTGTTGCATCCGATGGGCTGCAATGGTCACCTGCGGAGGAAAGATATTGCAGCCTTGCAGTTCCTCCACCCGCTGGAGGGCTTCGCCTGTAGGCAGTACCCATTGCACCATACCGTCCTTCATCAGCATCACATGTTTGCAGAAGTCTGCAATATATTCGGTGTGATGCTCGATGACGATGATGGTCTTGCCGTAGTTCTCGTTCAGTTCCCGTAGAACCGCATAGATTTGATCCGCGTGCTTGGGGTCCAGTTGAGCAATCGGCTCATCCAGAATCAGAACTTCCGGCTGCAGAGAAACCGCACCGGCCAATGCCAGCAGATGGGTTTGCCCACCAGACAGCTGCCAGATAAAATCATCCTGTTTTCCCTTCAGTCCGCACTGCTCCAATGCCTGCAGACCACGTTCCCGGTAGTCTGGCATAGCGTAGTTCAGGCAGGCATACGAAGCGTCATCCAAAACCGTGGGGCGAATGATTTGATTTTCAAAATCCTGATAGACATACCCGACCTTCCGAGCCAGTGTGCCTACATCCGTTTCCCGGGTATCCAAATCGCAGGCACGAACGCTTCCCTGAAAGTCACCGCTGATAAACTGTGGGATCAGCCCGTTGAGGGTTTTACAAAAAGTGGATTTCCCGCAGCCGTTGTTGCCAACGATTGCGAGAAAGTCCCCTTTTTTGATCTTGACAGTGATGCCTTTCAACGTAGGTTGCTCAGCGCCCGGATAGGAATAGGTCAGATGATCTATTTCTATCACATTCATCATGCTTACACACCTTTTTCCACGGAGCTTTTTTCAGAGCGGGCTCTCATAATCAGCACAACTGCAACAGCGAGGACAGCAGCGACTACCATTCCGATGGCCATTGCCGTGGAGCTTTCCGCCCAGTCCGCTTCCCAATCGATGAGGCTCAAGCCGCTTTCCGCCATGAACTCAGCACCAATGGCGACAGCGAAGGCCACAGCACAGCCAATAACCGCTTTCAAACCGATCGGGTCCAGAGCTGTATTTTTCGTTCTGGGCTGCATACCCAGCAGGGGTTCGATCTTACCGTAGAGCTTGGGCACCAGGAACAGAGTGGGCAGCAGGCAGAACAGAATGCCGGAGAACAGCAGATCATTCACGAATGCGAAGCCTTCGGTGGCGAAAACGCTTTCGGGCAGACCTGCCACAGACTCAAAGTCTTCAATGGCAAACTGCACCTTGAGGATATCCACGATCGTTCCCAGCAGCAGCTGAATCGCAGTACCGCCAAATGCCGCGATGCCAACCAGCTTTCTGTTCTGAGGATCGGAAACCAGGCGGCCTGCAATGTAGACACCAATGGTGACGGTAATGAACTTCTCCAGTTCTCCCAAACCACCAAACTGTCCCAGCATGATCTCACTGAACACCAATTCGCCGGTAGCAGCACCCAGAGCGGCGGACATGGGGTCAAACAGCATGGCGAGGGTCAACGGGATGAACAGGAAGTACTCAACAGAGAATTCCACGATTCCAACCTGGAATTTGGGGATCAGTTCGGTGAAAAGAGTTGCAAGGCCGTACAGGGCCATGGTCAGCACGAACACCATCAGCTTCTGGGACTGATTAGCGGACTGCTTGTTGATTGTTGACATAGTATTACCTCCTCGGTTTGCTAATTCATTTTTCCTTTTGGACAGTTATAATTTTACATACAGAGCGTAAAGTCCTCGACCATCATTCGGTATAATGTTTGTAAAATTTTCTTTATCCTATTTCAATGAAATTATATTTTGACGGAGGATATAAAGAATCCCGTCTGACTTCCTTCTGGAAATCAGACGGGATTTGTCCGTATGCACCCCGGAAACCGTCAGCTAACAGTTGATAGGTGATTAGTTCCTTATCACTGTTAAGCCAACCCCATTGGGAATTTCTTTAATGGGGTCAAAGCCATTCAAGGCATAAACGCCGCCGAGAATCCCTGTGTTGCAGACAACGCCGCCCTTTTCGACACAGCGCAGGGTGTCACGGAGCGTTTTTGGCCCTACCAGTTCCAAGGCTTTGGTGACGCCGGAAAAGGAACCGGCCAGTGTTCCGGTATCCAGGACGGCCTGATCCGCCTCTTTCAGCAAGGGCAGCTTTCCTTCTCTGTGAGTGGTGGCGATGACCCGGCAGCCCAACGCTTTTGCCAGGCGGATGGCTGCATACCCCAGCGCGCAGGTGCCGCCCCGCACCAGGAGGGTATCGTTCTTGCTGAGCCCTAAACACTCAAACAAGGAACCCCAAGCAGTGAAATAGGTTTCCGGCACCGCCGCCACCTCTGCCCAAGAAAGTTCCGTCTCCACGGGGAACACATGGGTTGCCGGAAGCAGCGCATACTGGGCATAACTGCCATTGAAACTGCGGCCCATACCCCCCATGAGGGCAACGACCTTCTGGCCTTCATGAAAAGAACTGTCGGACGGGTCGGCCACTTCCCCTACACATTCAATGCCGGGGATGATAGGCTTGTGGATATAGTCTGCTTTGATTTCACTCAGCCGGAGAATCTGCTCCGAATGATTGAGTCCAAAAGCCTTTACTTTTACCAGTACCCATCCGGGGCGAGCCTGCGGGACGTTAACTTCGGACAACACAACATTTTCAGCCGGTGTCGGCTCCATCAAAACGACGGCTTTCATCGTTTCCGGGATCATGGTGTTACCTCCTTCCAGCACTGGGGGTCTGCGGCGTAAAAATTGCCGTCCTTGCCGCTGGCAACCGCAGGACAACCCCGGCAGAAGGCCAGCAGTTCGCACTTGGAGCATTTTTCAAATTTCGAGTAATCCCGGTATGCCTCCATCTGACAGATCCAGACATCGGCCAGACGATCTTCAAACACATTGCCCACCTTGCTGTTCTGAACCCGGCGGCAGGCGTAAATATCACCGGTGGGCAGAATGGTCAGATGACAGTTGCCGCAGTTGCAGCCGCCGTAAATCATCCCTTCTTCCACCTCTTCCGGGATTTTGAACGCGCCGGTTTCGTATTCGTACAGCGTCCAAAGATGGTCCTTCTTGTTAAAGTAAGTCTGGCAGCCCGCCGCCTCATACGCCTTGAACTTTTTGTCGCAGTCCGCCAGCAGCTCACGGTAACGCTGGGGTGTGATCCCCACGTCTTTCTCCTCGCTGGTGGGGCAATAGCGGGCAAAGGCAAAAACATTGACTCCGGCCTTGACCACCGCATCAATGATGTCAGGTACCTGGTCGATGTTGGTGCCGGAGACGGTGGTCATAATCACACTACGGATGCCCGCGCGGTTGATGCAGCCGATCTTCTCCAGCGTGATGTCAAAGCTGCCCGGTTTGCGGAACCAGTCATGAGTTTGACGCATACCGTCCAGAGACAACTGATATTTCTCGCAGCCGTATTCTTTCAGCCTGCGGCAGACCTCATCGTCCAGGTGGAAGGGGTTTCCCAGGATGGTGAAGGGAATGTCATGCTCTTTCATGAGAGCCAGCAGCTTCCAAAAATCGGGATGCAGGATGGGATCGCCGCCGGTGATGTAGAAGTAGGGCAGCCGGTCATACACCTGGCAGAAATCCAGGCAGTTATAGAAAGTGTCCTGCATCTGCTCCCAGGTCATGGAGTCCAGATGTTTACAGGTATCTTCGGAAAAAATGTAGCAGTGCTTGCAACGCTGGTCACATTCATCTGTAATGTGCCACTGAAAAGAAAAATACTGTTTCATCGTTTTTGACCTCACCTTTATATAAAATCGGATTGACCGAGTAATATTTCAAATGTTCCCGGCAGGGGCGTCCCCTGCCGGGAATAGAGTTAGTGTGAATGGAACGATTTACTTATCGCCAGCACCACAGGCAGAACCACAGGCGCTGGGTTTTTCTTCCGGCTTGTCAGCAGCGCCACAGGCGGCGGGAGTCTCAGCGGGCTTGTCGCCAGCACCGCAGGCAGAACCGCAAGCGGCAGGTTTCTCTTCCGGCTTGTCAGCAGCGCCGCAGGCAGAACCACAAGCGGCAGCCGGTGCCTCATTCTGCTTCTCATTCCATCCAAAGAGATTCGAGAGTGCCATAAGTTTGTACCTCCATATTGTGTATTCAGAGTGCTGTTTTGCTCTCTGTACTTCTCATTGTACGGATTTTTTTCAGCCCCACAAGTACGCACTTTTTTATAACTCAGGTTACCTTTTTGTAACCTTTGTGATGTTTCGGGCTTTCCTGCAAAAAACAGATTGTAAATTTTTCTTGTGCCCCTCACAGATATTGATTTTGGGGGCTTTCTGCGCTATAATGAATGTAACATCATAAACGAATGTAGCATATAAAATCGAGTGTATTAAAACAATTTGGGAGGTGTACTTGCCATGAAAACCAAAGATGAGTTACCAGCTTGCCCCGTGGCTACTACAGTACAACTCATAGGAAGCAAATGGAAACTGCTGATTCTGCGGAATCTTTTGCAGCGTCCGTGGCGTTTCAACGAGCTGAGAAAGGATTTAGAGGGAATCAGCCAGAAGGTATTGACCGACAGTTTACGCTCTATGGAAGATGATGGAATCATTACCCGCACGGTCTATCCTGAAGTGCCGCCGAGGGTGGAATACGCTCTGAGCGAACTGGGGGAATCCATGCGTCCTATTATCAAAGCGATGGAGCAATGGGGCATCACCTATAAAGAAGGCAGACAATAAAAAAACAGACAAGCATTGCCATCGTTGGCAAAACTTGTCTGTTTTTTCTTATGCTGCAAGCTCCCGGAATTTCCCCGACAAAGTTATACATGATCCTGGATTTCTGTACCTTCTGGCCGTCCACCTTATCGGCGGTTTACGGTCAACGAGTTCTTGCACCAATTCCCATTCCTCCGGTGTTGCAATCGCCTCATGGCAACCCTTGATTGCTTCTCACTGATTATGGGGGATGAGGGCATGGGTATTGAGCGGATGCCCTTCTGATGCAGCCGAAAGACCAAGTATCTGCCGTTATAGAATGGATTTCTCAGGATATGGATATGGCTGCGCCAAGCCCTCCGCAGGGGAGTTTTGCGTTTCTGGAAAAATCAATTTTGATACGTCACTTTATACGCCATGTAAACCGTCTATATTTATGACCTCCTTGTGTACCGTCGATTTGCTATAGCCGAAGGCGGCGGCCGCGGCGCGGACGGTGGCGCTGT
>ERZ1090878.235-NODE-235-length-31090-cov-8.485259_pt1 | contig 31090 bp, 36 predicted proteins | sample MGYA00478473_ERZ1090878 | MGnify/ENA primary metagenome ERZ1090878 (study PRJEB33644, sample SAMEA5815720) | chicken gut metagenome | biome: Chicken; feature: Gastrointestinal Tract; material: Caecum | place: Ireland | collected 2019-01-01 | study: A study of the... | reverse complement strand
TCTTACCAAAAAGGAGCCATTTTTTACCAAAGCCACAAAGTTTTTTACACCACCAAAAGGCGAGCTCATTTAGAATGTTTGTTTATAGTAAAGCACTGAATAATGTTTTCAGGACAGCCTCCCAGGTATGGAGTATACGGGATTCGAACCCTTTGATAACATATTATATAGAAGAAACGCATTGTGTCTAAACACAAAGTACCGCATAAATACTGGTTTTTTAGAGTTTCTAATCTTACACTCGCACAATGTATTTGCCCTAAAATGCAACACATGCAACACGAAATACAACACGAAGATGATACAATATTCTCCCCGGCTGGCAACCGGGGAGTGTTTTTACTCTGTCTCTACTACTCTGTCAATGGCAGCCAATAACCGCTTATACCATGGAGCTTTGCTCTGCCAATGGAAAAACGGCATGTCCTTACCGTTGTTTGCCTTATAGATGTCATTTAATACATTTTTTTCGTCGCTGTGTGCAAGAGTATGGACCTTCTGTCCATCAAACCAATACACTGCGCCTTTTCCATCAATCTGATAAAAACACTGCATCTCTGCATTTCTCCCTTCTTCTTTCTGTTCAGGCTCTTCTTCTCCTGACAGTTTCTTATTTACCTGTTCCGCAATCCAAGGGAACTTGCTCTCCAAGTAAGCCCCTGGACAATCCGTAGAAGCGAACCATTTGTGCATGGTCAGGTTTCCACTGGTATCCCCAGTATAATTTAGCTTGGCAATCCCATTTCTTTTGCAGATATCGACGCACAGTTCAATCAGCTTGTCCATGGCTTTATCGGAGCATCCCCATTCAGGACCTCCTACATTATCAGCAACCTCAATGGTAACCGCCCGGTGGTCATTCTCCTTATTAGAGCTGCACCAGGAACGATCCTTCTCTTCTACATACAGCCCAACACGTCCATCTGAATCAATACCATAGTTGGCACTGGCCTGCCGTGAAGATGGTGCGAACACATTTCCGCAGGTTTCTACAGACAGATTTCCAGCCATATGGTGAATAGTGATCCTGTCGATCTTATGGTTTCTTGGGCTTGTTTTGTTTGGAGAGATTTTTGTGTAATCTACTAAAGCACTGTTGCTCATAGTTTTCTCCTTTCTTCCAGAGGGCGATCACTCGCCCTCTGAATCTTTATTCACTACTTTATCTGCTACTTCTAAACCTTTTACAAGGATCATCGGGACATTAAAACCTGCTTCTACAAAATTTTCCAGGATAGATCTTATCTCATTAATCAGTAGAGATGCCAGTACAAACCAGCCCAGTAGCGTTGTTACACCCAAGTCAATGTCTATGGCCTTTCCAGTCTCTATAAATATGGCGCTTGCCCCAAAGGCCACCATGATCATCAGCCAGTATCCCAGCTTTTTGAGCACACCTTTCCAGCCCTTCACAGAGTTTTCCTTCCCAGCTATGCGGCTCTTCATCCACCCGGTGATCCAGTCGACCACATTCAGGAGCAGGAAGGCCACAAACAGGATCCAATGCTCTCCCAATATATAAGAGAGCACTGCCACGATTGCTCCGACAATGGCATTATAACCGTCTATGATTGCATCTGCATATCTCATTTTCTGCATATACCTCACTCTTTCTATTATTTATTTTATTCCATAAAAAAAGACCCGTTAAGGTCTCGCTCTGATTTCCATATCATGACTCCTTTGTCGAACGCTTTTTCTTGATATTTCCATCTGTCTGCTGTACCATATGATTACAGCAGAATCGCTTTATATAGCGGTAGGAGCCGGGGTTTTTGAGTGCCCTGGCTCTTTTTATGCGTCTTCCCATGCCTGCGGATATTCTTCAGGGCTGAAATTGGTATCCTCCAGGCAGTGTTTTACCTTTCCATCTGACCAGATCATGTACTCTCCCGCCTTATACATGTCATGTGCTCCTGTAGGTTGCTCCCAAGGCAGAGCATATTCTGCTTTACGGCTGTGCCAAGGTTTCCAGAGTGTCCGGTTATCTATCGTCCAGTCCTGCTGCACAGTACCATCATAGGCAGTCATACATTCGTATGGGTATCCGGTTTCCGGGTGTGTGGCTACTTCTCCGGAATCGTGCTGTTTATTCTGCACATAGACCGGGAACAGCGCCATGCACTGGATCCCGAGTGTCTTGTCCTCAGACTCTGCGATCTGTGCCAGTACCGCCTGCGTCTGAATTTCCTGCAGGGCGGCTGTTGGGTCTGGCTGTGCCGGTTTCAACTCCCATGTCTGGACAATCTTATTTTCCTGATCCTGCCATGTAGGAACTGCCTGCTGGGTCTGGGTGGATACCGCAGGAGCTTCGGTTGTCTCTACATCCTTGTATCCCTGTTCTTTCAGAAAAGTGTCCGGCGGATTAAATATGGTCTTCCCGTCTATAATTATTTTTCGTGGGGCATATGAGAGTGCCCCGTTTACTACTTTTCCTAACAATATATCATCTCCTATAAAACAAAATCTCCCAGTTGAAAATCATACGGAATAGCTGCGTAATACAATGAATTTCCTGCGGCATAATAGCCCGTTTTATTTGTAAGTGGTGAAGCAGTGATTTCGCCATTAGAAACTGTAAAATATTGAGCATTGGATCCGTTCCATGTTAAACCACTGTTTTTTCTTGCTTCATCAGCATTTATCATAGAGTTTATATATGTATTCACCATATATAACGATTTATTGTTTATTACCAAGAACAAAACGTGTGGCCGTGTCTGTGTTCCCTGTGTAGCCACATTCTCTCCATGATAACTCAGAATAACCAGGCAGCTTTCGTATTCGAGAGGAATAGGATACTCCGTTAATATTTCAGATAAATTCATCTCTCTCGGTAAATCAACCAGTTTATGTCTTTTCAATTCCATTCCCTTTAACACCTCCATCATCATCCTACGCCGCACTGATAGCCACCCCCTTGATATAAGCTACTCCATCCAAAATGCTCACTTCGTATTTCATATTGGCTTCAATACTGTACGCATCTGACAGCACATCATTCAGAGTCAGGGTGGTTGCTGTGGCTCCGCTCGTGAAAAAGAAGTGATATTCATTGGCCACATTCGTATTTTCCGGCTCTGCCAGTGTCACGGTCAGACTTGCCATTTCTGGGAATATGTACAGGGTGTTGGGCTGCAGAGTTACAGTCGTGTCTGTATTCTTCATTTCCTGGCGGGGAATATCAGCGGAACTGCCGGAACTTTCGGGAATGTTCACGGTCTGTTCCGTACTGCCGTCATATTCAGCGCTTACAGCACCGGTAAAAATCAGCTTATGCGGATTAGGAAGTGTCTCGGGAATTGTGATGCCATCGATCAAAGCTTTCAAAGCAACACCCTGAGCTGCACTCAGAGGTTTATTCGATGCATTTGTGGTCAAGTTATCAATAATATCCGACACGCTCACCTTTTGAGTCGTGATTGCATCTATCAGGCTCTTATTGCTCTTGATATATGCCACAATCTCGGACATCTGGTCGAGAGTATCATCGTCGCTATCTGCTAATGCGTTCAGACGATCCGTTAAGTCTTGAACCGACAGACGAATGTCGTTGTGAGCATCGGCTGCCGCATTGTGTGCTGATACTTTAGATTCTGCTGTACCACTTGCGTCCGCTCCTACTTCCGTAGCCGTGTAGTTCGGCTTTGTCGGATTTTTCGCCCACGCCGGTACAGTCGGGTCCGTTTCTTCTGTAATTCCTCCACCACTTTCACCGCCTCCGGTTTCTCCTTTAGGGATACCGAGATTAAGAAGTGGATTTTCCGGTGTACCTGATATGCTTGCTGTCGCAGGCTGTCCGGGCTCCAGAGTCTGTACTGTGCCAATCTGTATGTTCGGAGTTGGCCCAGGGTTGCCTTTCGGTCCTGTGATTTCAGACAGCTGCACCAGATCTGTCCATGATCCATCTCCTGCATACCGCCACTGGATCGCTGTTCCGCTATTTTGGATTTCAATCTCTCTACCGTCTTTTCCAGGAGTTCCGCTGCCACCTCCACCAGCTTTCAGCTCATCAATGGCTGCCCAGATTTGTACAAGTGCGTCAGGATTGCTCTCTGCCACCTGCTGTGTGCATTTCAGGCCGACAAGGCAAGTGCACTCTGTATTGATTGTCGTGTTCCATCTGTTCTTGTCCGGATCCTCAGTTTCATCTCCCGGGATAATCGCCCCAAAAGCAAATTGGATATTACCGCGGTACTTTGTAACGTTTTCTTCCAACAGCCATGAAAAGGTGATGTTGTCCCCATCAACTTCCATATCTTCAATATGGTATGCGTCCGGATCACCATTGGCATTCTGGTAATTGATAAAGAGCTGATAATCCCGGGACAAGTCTTGATTGTCTCCTACGATCTTCGGGCACTGGAAATACAATCTTTCAGTTCTTTTATCGTTCTCTACTCCGAAGAGCTGATATTCTGGCGGCACGATAATCGTCCGTGTCTCTGGATCAATGACACAAACTGGCGCACTTTCTGGTACTTCAGCCATGGTCTGTAAAACTTCTTCTGCTGTTGCCACGTTATCCCTCCTGTTCTATCTTTACCCGGTTGGTTGTGATCCTATATCCGTCACGGACACCGATCAGACACACCTGGAAGCTCTTAAAATCAGTTATCTCGTCCGGGATTTTGCATCTGCCATTTATAACAGGAGCGGCGCCTTTTTCTTTATCGTAAGACCAGAAGCTTGCTGCCACCTTACAGCCTGCCCACTCCCTGGAAAAAGAAAAACTGCACTGCAGGTATCCTTTACTACCCTTTACGATCCCGGAAAAATCACAGGTAGAATCCTTTTTAAGACTCTGCCCTTCAACGTTAAATTTTAATGTTCGCATTCCAACACCTCATTTTTTCCTTCGATCAAGACATAAGTTTATTTACAATAAGAAGACCGTAACCTTCTTTTAGTCCATCATTTTGAATGATCTCATTAACTTGTGTCATCATAAAGAGATTTGCGTCGGTCTGCTTGAACAGGATATAATCTCCTATTTCAATATCATTTGTCTGAATGATTATATAGTTGTTGTTTCGGAGCTGTTCAAACTCCATGGCGCTTAACTCCAGGTCATGTGTGTTAACCATTTAATTTCCCTCCTTATACAGTTCCCAGTACACAGGCTGCTGGCTAGGCGGCCCCCATACATTATTCGGTATCTTGGATTTATACAACTGGCCGTCATCTGGATCTTCTACGATCTGCCCTTCGGCATACATGCCGCTTACACCGTCCCAAGGCTTCCATACCTCATAGCCTTCTCCGGTAATCTCTATATGAGAATATAGAGCAGCGGTTCCTTCGTCACCCGGTTCCCACTGTTCTTGTGATGTGTGATCCTGGCCAATTCTATATAACTCACCATTATGACGAACTATATAATCTTTCTTGTATTCTTTTCCTACCACCCATTCATCGAATAACAGAGGAATAGAAATAGCCTGCTCGTCAGTTAAGTTCGGAGCAGACTCGTTTACAAACATGATTGTGGCTATCTGAAGCTGTTTCTGACGCTCGATCTCCTCGTTTACTTTCTTTTCTTCGTCAGTTATAGGAAGTGGATCTCTTACAAGTTTACCGTCCTCTATTCGATAGTCTTCCTGGTGAGAGTAATCAAAGTCCTCTGGTAAATCGAACTCGATCATTCCTTCGGCGTACTCTTTGCAATCCGTTGTCGCGGTTATACGTCCGTTATCGTCAAGCATTACATACATAGGCTCTACCTCCTTAGAACAATCCAACAATTCTTCGAATCTTTCTAGCAGAACTAAAATGACCGACCGATGCTGTTATAGCATTCATCGTTAGTCCACTGTAAGTTAATTTGGTTCCACTTACTGTGATATCACAGCATACGATACGTGGTGAATTTCCAGTCCCACCTATAACAGCTCCGATTCCAGAGATTCGCTTTCCTGTAGCATCTCGGTTAGCGACCAAATATCCATCTTCGGAGTCGTCATTCGTACCACCAGAGAACGCTATCAAGAACATGTTATAATAAGGAACTTCCGATACAGTGATGGATCCAGATGTCCATGTTCCAGACCACAGTTGTTTTCTGACTCGTCCTCTCAATCCTCCCGTGGTCCAGTTAAGCTCTACTTGGTTTGACGCATTCATTCTAAGCATGGACGAGTATGATCCAGTTGTTAATTTTCCAGCAACTCCAACGTTATTATCAAGGTACAAATGGCTATTTAAAACCAAACTACCTGTGATATACAACTGATTAAGAGTTAGGATAAGCTGTTGATCAACGCTTGTCCCTCGAACTAAAGACATGCTATTTTCTCCATCAGCATCTTGGAAATACATTCCAAATCCACTTTTAAAGAACATGTCTATTCCGTCGATAACCATTGGTACGTTGAAGGATACAGTTTGCTCTGCAGGTGCAGGTCGTCCGAAGCCAACACCACCCTGAGGAGAAAAGTCCATGATATACTTAGTGGCCGACATGATGCCATGATACTGAGAAGATCCTTTTTGGTCAGTTACAGTGATCAACACATCGTAGGCACTGTCGACATCCAGCACGCCACTTCCAAATACTCTAGTTACAGATCCGCTGGTACCACTGGCGGTTTCTGTCAGATTTATATAACTTCCAGTAGAAGATGTCTTCTTGTACTGAATCTTTATACTCTTTATTCCACCACTATTTTCGGTATCGAGCTGCCAATCGAATGAAACCTTACCGTATTTACCATCGTCGTTCAAGGTTCCGTCGGAATCGCTACGATCTATTTTAACATTAGATATCACAGGAGCTGTGTAAGCCAATTCCCAAATAGCATATAACGTTATAGGAGCGTTTGCTGTATAACTAGCTCCGGCTGCGTACGCAACCGTGGTTGAAGCTGCTGATGTCCCCCAACCTTTAAACGTGTAGTTTGTTCTTGTTGGTTTGGTCGAAGATAGTGTCAAGTTAACACCATAAGTCTTCGTCTGGTTACCAGGCGCACCAGTACCACCGTTTGCGTTATAGCTAACAGTATAGGTATCTGCTTTCCATACAGCATATAATGTAGTGTCTGTATCGGATCCGAATGTATCTCCTGGGTTATATCGAACGGTCGTAGTGGTTGCCGATGTACCCCAACCCAGGAATGTATATCCGGTTCTGGTAGGCTTTACGGTTGAAATCTTGATAGTGCTACCATACCACTTAGTTTGCTTACCAGGAGCACCCGTACCTCCATTGGCATTGTAAGTAAGAGTATGCGAGGTAATAGCCGGAATTGACATCGATCCGGATGCTGACTTAGTTCCTCCGTAGACTCCACTCCATGTCAAGTTAAAAGCCATAGAACAGCTAAAAGGAATAGATTTCGCTGAGGTTGCTTTAGCTACTTCTTTTGTCCCACTAGCAATGGTGTAGGTTCCAGTCTTACCATTGATGTCATAATTTCCACTAGCTACAGTAGCGCCGTTAATTACCGCAGAATATGATTTCTTAACAGTACCGGTGCTGGCGGCGTAGCCATGAGCAACGTACTCAAGCTTCCAATCCAATTTGGCTATATTGCCTGTAGATCCGTTCTCATTAACTGTGAGTCTCAACTGAGGTGTTGTTGTGTTAGACCATTGCGGTGTTGAAATAACAGCCATTAACTATCACCTTCTTCCCATCTTAATCCCATATGACCATTGGATCTTGTTTTCCACACAAATCCTGAACCTTCTCCAATTTGAAGTTGGTTTTTGATTACTGCTTTCTCGATATACAGAGTGCTGTTACTCAAGTAAGCGATTCTTGATCCACCTTCCATGAAGTCGATTGAAGTATTCGTGATTCTTACTTTAAAGTCATTATCAGACTTACCTAATTCGATGCAAGGATCTCCGGCGTCATCAGTACTCATCGTGATGTAAGCTGTTTTAGCACTTAAATCGTTAGCTAAGTCGTTAAGGTTACCGATCGTCTCTTCTACACCATCAACGGTTCCGGATAAATTATTAAGCTGATCTTTTGTATCAGACAGCTGAGAATTTATAGAGCCCATGTCGAATCGCCAACCCTCGGATGTCTGGGTCATCATAGATGTGCCATTCTCGTCCACAATGAGACTTGAAATGGCGTTAGAAAATTGCTCTATGGTTGACTCAGCGACCGTCACACGAGTCTCAGTTGAACTGGCTATTGCTGATGCATCATCCGCTGCTGTTTGAGCGTTTTCGATATTGCCTTCAACCTTCGTGATTTCTTCTGTAAGCGTTTCAGTAACAGATGAGGTAATCTTTTCTGATTCTACTTGGATCTTGGCCTCGGTTTCTGTCTTATTGTAATAGTTATTATGGAGGTCGTCAGCAACATCATTAGCAGCCTCCCAGGAAGCATCGCATACAGGAGTTGTGTACTCGGTTGACGTCGGGTTCTCATAGACGATTTTGGCTCTGGTCCATAAATATTTACCATTCACCCAGTCGGGAAGTGTAGTGGTCCATGAACCGCCAGTCTGAGTTGTTTTAGATGTGGATAAATAGAATTCCACAGTCATTGAAGCAATTGATCTACCGTTCGGTCCAGGGTCGCCTTGTTCGCCTTTGATACGTCCAACATTTTTCCATTTTGATGTATTTGAATCCCAAACATATAAATCTCCAGAGACCATATAAGAATCCCCTGGACTTCCAGTTGGATGGGCTTCCGTAAGTTCTTCCTCAGTATCATAACTGCCAAGAATAGTAACTCCAGTTCCATCTGCTCCTGTATTTCCAGTAATGCATATTGGTGTACTCTCAGAGCTTGTTCCGTCAAAATATATAGTCTTAACCTTCTGCCAGTAATAGGTCCCTTCTCTCCATGCAGGCGGTGTTGTACTCCATGATCCGCCTACCAACTGAGTACTTGAAGTAGACAGATAGAAATAGGGAACTGTATCGGTCACCACTTTTCTACTGCCGATTTCATCAACTTTAGAAGCAGTCAAAGTGATCTGCTCTGAATTTTGTTCAATCCTGGTTTCAGCTGTGGTCACCCTCTGAGTAAGGGCGGCTACATCTTTCAATGCCTGGGAAGCATCCTCCTGAGCCTTATCCGCCACAGCCTGAGCGTTATCTGCTTTAATCTGAGCATTGTCCGCTGCTGTCTGGGCTTCCTGCGCATCGAGCTTAGCCTGATCGGCAGCCTGTTGAGCATTTGAGGCCGCAAGGTTCGCTTCAGCTGCATCTTCCAGTGCATTGTCCACAGCCTCCTGGGCCGCATCCACCTTAGCCTGCGCAGCTGCTATATCTGCCTCTGTAGCCCCGACACGATTGGTAACATTCGTCAGGTTCTGTTTTGCTTCATTAAGATCACTCTGGGCTGCTTGCACTGCTTTATCAGCAGTATCTGCCAAGGCTTGAGCTGCATCTGCTTTCTGCTGTGCTGACGTAGCTGCTGTTTGTGCTGCTGTGGCATCGGCTTGGGCGGCATCTGCGGCAGACTGTGCTGCAGATGCCTGAGTCTGCGCTGTTTCGGCTGCTGACTGAGCTGCATCTGCTTTAGTGATTGCCTGATCTACCTGCTTCTGGGCTTCTTCCGTATCAGATTCAAGCTTCTCTACTTTGGTTGCTGTAGAAGACAAATTATCCGCATTTTGAGTAATCTGGGTCTGAAGTCTGCCCTCCAAGTCAACGATCTCCGTTTTAGCCGCATACTCCTCTTCTACAGTAGTCTGCAGCTCGCCAACTTTTGCACTTATCTCAGTTTTAAGATTAGCCTCCATGGTTGAAACATCTGTCTTCTTGGCATAGTTAACTTCCATCGTTTCTTTGATGGCTTCTGTTTCAGCAGCCTGGTTCGCTAAATCCTCAAGGGCCGTATCAATATTACCTTTTACCGTTGTAATCTCACCATTGATTTTTGTAATCTCACCCTGAGCATTATCTACAGCCTGCTGGGCCTGAGCAGCTTCCTCGATGGCTGTAGTCGCTGAGGCAGCCGCTTCGGCAGCGGATTCCTTTGCTTCTGTAGCGTTTTGACTTGCGCTGTCCGCTTTGCTGATAGCTTCTTGTGCAGATTCCTTTGCTTCGTTTGCTGCATTTTCGGCGCTTTCAGCATCGTTGATAGCCTGATCTGCCTTATCTGAGGCATCCTGTATTTTTGTATCTGTTTCTTCTTTATTATAATAATTATTATGGAGATCATCTGATACATCATTTGCCGCTTCCCAAGAGCTGTCGCAGATCGGTGTGGTATACTCCGTCCCAGGAGGATTCTCATAGACATATTTCGTCCTTTTCCAGAGATACGTCCCTTTTGTCCATGTCGGAGGTATTTCTGTCCACTCTCCTCCAATCAGTTCTGTTTTTGAAGTAGAAAGATAATATTCTTCTGTCACAGATACTACGGAACGGCCGTCTTCCCCGGGGTCTCCTTTTCCTCCGTCGCTTACATCTGAGACTGTTACTTCATAGAACGCTTTAACTGTCCCAGAGGTATCTACAGCCTCAAACCGATATACAGCCTTGCCCTCCACATCATTTGCTGTAATGGTATAGGGATTTCCGATATAGACTTCTGCCCCATCTTTGAGCCAATGAATCTCATAATTATCTGCCAGTTCCACCCCGCCCGCATCCCGGACATGAGCAGTCATAGTGGTTTCGCCGATGCCGTTCCGAAATACAATACCATTATCTGTAGAGATCATGGCTGTATAGGTCTTGTTCTGCGCGATCAGCTCCTCTACTCTTGCCAGCAGGCTTTCGTCGATCTGGTTCTGCAGCTCCTTGAAATTATTAAATGTAGTCTTATTTCGTGATGGATCTGTAAAGCTCCTGCGCTGCTCCGTTACCCTGGCTTCCAGGTATAGCTCCGGGTTAAAAGATTCATCTGCAATTGTCACGGTATCGCCGATACTGGTATCGAAATACCCTTCCACTTCATAGGTCACTTTCGGAACGCAGTTTGCCTTCAGCTGCGCCAAGGCTTGTCCGTACAGAGTATTGACATTATCGGTATCGTACTCCCAGTTCACGCCGATATAGCGCTCATTTTCGTTGGCCATCAAATTTGAAGGAAAGTGATCCCGGGCCTGTACCGCATACAAGTGGGTGCTGCCGGCAGGCTTCCGGTACTCCACCTTTCCCTCGGAGTCATACTCTGTTTTGTCCAAGGAAGCCAGTGTAAGACCATCCCTGCCCGTGGGGGTAATGGCAGTATATAACTCTGTAATATCGGAGATTTTGGTAATGCCGGAGATCTCCTGGTTATACCGCAGTGTCAGATCTGTACGCCGCTGTCCAACTCCCTGCGTGGTGTCGGAATGTTCCTGATAGACATTCATCACGATTCGCCGCAATGAGTAATTGTCGTTTAGCTCCGGAAGGAACTCCAGCTCTGCGGAGAAGACAGTTGCCAAAGAAAAAAGACGGGCAAGAATCGTATCTTCTCCCGTCCATTCATTTGTGATCCGCTTTTCTGAAACCTCATTGGTTCCCAGTGTTATGACGTGCTCCGGATCAAACACGGCTAAATATTCCTCAAAGCTCATCGCAGAAGCAGCCTTATAGGCCCCTCTCTGCTCATTCAGGAGCTCGAAGGATAGAGAATAGGCTTCTACTGCCACCTCGTATTCATCCCGTTCTACATGCATGATATTCATGTAGTAATCTTTTTCATTTTTACGAAAAGCAATCTTGTTCCCCTCTACAAGGTATTGGGAATCCGGATGCTGTGCATTCGCAGAAAATGTATATGTAGCTGCAGTACCCTTTAAATACTCTGTCAGCTCATCATTATAATAATGCAGCGCTTCCTCTGCTTCATTGTCCATATGAGCGCATACTTTGTCATATGCGCTCAGGATCGCTATCCTGACGTATTGCATTTATAAAAACACCTCTGTGATACTTGCCGCTATGGTTGGCGGCGGGTTGCAAAAATCCGAATAATAGAACTGCACTACAGTCTCTCCCGGCGGTACTTTAAAATACCGTGTGCCTACGATTTCATCTTCCACGCAATTGATCCCGTCCCGGTATATCTTCTTTTCTGACCCGTTTATGTAAAGGACCGTACCCGCAGGATACCGGTTAGGGATGTCCTTCTCATAATTCACGTTGTCTTTCCTGAAAAAGAGATAATCAAAGTACATCCTTGTCACCAGATCATCTGCGCTTGCTGTGCGGTTGCCATGCTGTCCCAAGAAGATGGTTACACTTTTCGCCTTCTTCTCTGCCAGCTCCGGCCTGTTAAAAGTGTGCTTCCCGTGATAGTAAAACTCAAACTCCCCGCCAGTTTTCCGGATATACAACTGGCCGGCGTTTAACGCTACCGGGGAGCTGCCATTTGCAGTAAATTCAATTCTTTCTACTTCCTCATCAGCAATCTTCATGATCACCCTGGCTTGTGCGTTATTGGTAGAAGTTTTTATAACATGGATGGACGCGAGTAAATTTCCATCCTCATCCCCTACCACAAACTCCATAAGCCCTGTCTGGGTATTCCGTCCAGCTTCAAACCATATCCGTGTCTGACAGTAAAAGTTCTGAGCCGTATTTTGGCCGCTGGAGTCCTGAGGGAGCGTTATCATCTTTGATGCTCCGTGCCAGCTGGATCCAGACCCTACATTATTCAGTGCAAGATACGAGTCTCTATCATTATAGGTATCCTCTCTCCACGTTCCATTTTTAGGAAAATCCTCTGTCAAGATCCCCTGGCCGTTGGTCATAGCTGAAAATGCGTCATATCCATCAAAACGGAATAACTCCTCGGATCTCTGCAATGTTTCGGAGTCAACCTCATCTATTTTTCCAAACTGCATAGCACCATACTCGCTCGCGATGCCAATATATCCATTTTCATGGTTATGTTCTATGGTGTAATTCACCGCGCATTCCTCTGTACCGTCGTTATATATCGTGGCTTCCATAACGCCATTGTTCAGTTTTGCCTGGAAGGTCTTCTCCACAAGAGAATAAGCAACGCCATTGGGAACCAGCCACACAATCGTCCCTGTTCCATATACCCGCATTTCTTCAAAATCGAGATTCCCTGAAGGTATAGCATAAAAAACTCTGTCTGGAACACTTCCGAAAATGAGAGGTTTAGGCTCGCTCACATTCAAAATCTTTTTTAGCTCATCAATATTCTCTGTGTCGATATCTATGTCAAAAGGCATTTCTATCTCTTTTTCTTTATAATAAGTGACCTGAAAGTCACTTCCTTTTCCCGTGCCAGAATCATTAAGCTGTGGCTGCCATTCCGGACTATCGTAAGGAGTAAAACCTTTTAATACTGATATGTATTCTGCCAGTTCTACCCCATTATATTTTACAGACAGACTCATGTTCTCACTCCTGCTATCATATTCTGTAATTTCTGGTTTCTCTGTATTTCTTCCTGCATTGGCACAGCCGTAGACTTTGCTATAGCTTTATCAAATACCTTTGTCGTAACTTCGATTGGACGTTTTGCTAGCTTATCAATTTTCTTTGCAAGATAAGCCAGATCCTGCTTTCCGTTTTCAACTTTTGTACGCGCAGACACATATCCCGTTGTCGATGGAGACTGTGTGGTCACAGCGATGCCAGATTTTCTAAGTTTATTTATAGAGCTATCAAGGGATTTCTCCATGTCATGTACGGGAATGTTTCGTTCAAACCCCACACCCATACCAAGAGCCATGTATTTACCAATTTCGTCCCTAAAAAGCCTTGATGGTGAATTAATACCAAGGAAATTTTTTGCAGCATTAAAAGCAGATTTCGCAGCATTTACAGCAGCGTCAACCAGACCTCCTACAGCTCCAGCTATACCATTTGCAATGCCGGAAATAATGTTCGAACCAATGCTCCCCCAATTTATACTGGTAAACGCATTCTTAATTCCAGATACCACATTTCTTGCATGGCCCACAACTGTACTGATTCCATTTCGGATAGCGTTACCAAGGGCCGAAATCGCATTCCGTCCTAAGTTTGACAGTGTATTGGGAAGATTTTTTATGGCATTTATAATCCCATCTTGAACACTTTGCGCCGCTGACTTTGCAAATCCAACCATGGATTTTATACCGTTTCCAAGGAAAGTAATAATGTTCTTCCCAAGCGCGGCCCAATTATATGCTGTGAACACAGCTACAATGGCCTGTATAATTTGCGGAATACTGGCAACCAGTGTGGGAATTGCCTGTATGATTCCAAGCGCAAGCTGACCAAGCAGCTGAGCACCTTTTGCAAGGATTGTCGGGAAATTGTCGTTAATAATGTTTGCAAAAGTAGTGATAATCTGAGGGACTTGAGCTATTAAAATCGGTATAGCTGAAACGATCCCCTCGACCAGCTTACTCAGCAACTCGAACCCTTTTTGAATCATGATTGGAGCTGCTGCTGCCAGTTGCTCACCGATCTGCTGTATGAAATCTAGGATTTTCGGCAACGCCTCCGGAATTGCCTGCACGAATCCATCAACAATATTACTCAGCAGTTCATAGCCTTGTTGTAGCAGTTGCGGTCCCTGCGCAGTGAGCTGATTATAAAGTTCTGCAATCAGCTGAATTGCAAACACGCCAATCGCTGGCAGTACCTGTAACATACCACTCACGATTGCTTCGATAATCTGCATTCCCGACGATAATAGCTGCGGAATGCTGGATCCGATATTAGACGCAAATGAGCTTACAATCTGAGCGGCTGCTGTAACAAGGCCCGGCAGTGCAGATACAATACCCGTTGTCAGGTTCGAGACAATTTCGCCGCCTACCGACATCAGCTCATTAAGCTTTCCGGCATTTAATGATTCAGACAGACTGTCCATAAGAAGACTGCCTACCTGAGGAAGTTCTTTTGCAAGCCTCGGGACAATCTCCATCAGATTGTCTGTAATATTCTTTCCTGCTGTAATAACAGAATCCGCTAACTCTTGGGGAGAACTGGAACCATTCAGGAAATTATCAAAAGCCGCCTTTGCAGCATTAACGGAACCCTCTATCGTGGTCAGGGCCTCTGCGCTTGTCGTGCCAGCAATCCCCATGTTCTCCTGAATCTTGTGAATCGCCTGGATTATCTGATCAAAAGATACATTATCCAGATCCTCTATTTTTTCATTCAGGATCCCGCTGTCGTTGATTAATCGGATCATCTCCGACTGGGTTCCGCCATACCCGAGTTTCAGGTTATCGAGCATGGTGTAATTCTGCTTTGCGAATCCCTGGTACGCATTCTGGATATCCTCCATATTCGTACCGAATTTATTCGCATTATCAGACATGTCCACCATTGCCATGTCTGCAATTCTGGCAGCCTCAGCTGTGTTCCCACCCAGACCTTGGAGAAGCGAAGCCGAAAAGCTGGTCACAGTCTCCATATACTTGTTTGCAGAGACACCAGCTGTCTTATATGCGTTATTCGCATTATCAATGACAGTTTGAGCGCTGTCCTTAAACAGTGTCTCAACACCGCCAATGTTCTGCTCCAGACTGGCTACTGAGTCCAGCCCTGCTTTAGTCACTACACCAAACGCTGTAGCAACACCAGCAACTGCTGTACCGAGAACCTTCATCCCGCCTTTTGCAAGACTTCCCAGCTTAGTAATGCCGCTGTTAAAGCCTTTTTCATCTATGGCGGTATCAAATTTTAATGAGCCATCATAGCCCGACATACTATCCACTTCCTTCCGTAGATAGCGCAGGCTCTTCGGCTCATTTTAAAGCGCTTATATTTTTATTGGCACCTCCTTTTTACAAGTACGGCACTTTATATATATTCCTGTCGCCCTTGCCGTATTGTCATATACTACAAGCTTTGTATGGCAATAGGGACAGTAATACCACTGCCGCATAAGAGGCGGTTTTTTAAGTTTTCTGTTCACACTGTTTACCTCATGCAAATACATTTCCGATATCATAGTCAGACAGGGCCTCTGCAGGAAGCTGAATCCTTCTCTGAATTTTTGCTATCCTCTTTCGCTCTTCCTTGTCCTTAATATCTGATAGATTAATTCCACGATATATAATTCTCTGTTTGATCTCCGTATCTTCTGACAAGCCATCAAACAGCATCCTGAACTTCCACCAGTGCATGTAATCTACAGTTTCCAGATCAATACCATAGTCCCGCAAAAAACCGGATAAGATAAACGGATAATCAATCTCATAGGAGAAAAGATTCTTCTTTGCTCCGGATTGTTCCGAGTTATCCTCATCCGAATCATCTTCATTCAAATCTTTGTCTTGTGAATCAAGATCCATTATCACAAACCCTGTCAGAGCACCGATTGCATCATCATCAATCGCAATCTCATCAACAAAGTAATCTTCCAGAATAGACATTTTCTGATAGGTATTTAGTTCTTCACATTTCAGCATATCGAGTAGCCGGATATAATCCCGGAAATCCGTAATAATAGAAAATTTTTTTCCACGGATATTAACTGTATCTGGAAATGCTTCGTAGAAAAAATTCATGTGATCACTTCTTTCCCGCTGCCCTACGCTGAGCTCTGTTCGGCTTAAACTTGTTCATCATGCCATTTTTCCTCTTATTGGATTCAATGACACATTTCTGACACTCTGCAATGAAGTCTGTATAACACTCCTCGCAAATCCGAACATTCATCTTTTCTCCTAAAAGCTCCTTCCCGGTGTCCGGCCCAAAGATCTCATCAAAAAGATTGTAAAACATTTTACAGTACTCCCGTGCAATCTCCGAATTTTTTCCGGTTTTTGCCAGCTCGTTTTCTTTGGTTTCCATATTGGCAAAAGCATTTTCATATCTTTCCAGGAAATCAACATCTTCCATGTCAATTTCTAATTCCACATCATTCCATTTCCAAAGGCTCATAGGCTCATCTCCTTTACTACTCAGAATCTTTTGTATAAGTTGCTGTCTGCCATCCATCCGAAGATGTAGCATGTCCATATTCTATCTCAGACGCTGCTCTAAAAGTGCCTGAATAGATCAAAGCGTCTGTTCCGTCTCCATCTGAGTCAGGGATTACAGAATAAGTTCGCTTTGTCGCAACACAGCCTGCGCCTTCTTCCTCTTCAGTAAACAGATCTACGCTGATAATTTCCACATGAGCGTCATTCCCCAGAAGTTCCTTGTCATGAATTTCCGACAAACGATCATGGACAGGTGTATTTGTATGCCTGTCATAAGAAAATTCGATAGACGGAGCATATCCTACCACGTCAGACCGTTCTGAATCTTCGTCTACATATTGTCTGGAATATTCCGTTGGATTCTTACTTGTTGTCAGTGTTGTGAAACCAGTCATTCTTTCAAATTTAGGCGTGCTTCCGGTTTTATCTGTATTCATAAATGCTACCCTTTTTGAACGACGCACAATCTTCTTCTCTGTTTCTGACATTTATATCGCCTCCTGTTCATAAATTAAGCGGCATTCTATACGATACTTGGCATTTACTCCATTTACATCGTACAGATAGCCGCTGTTCAAAGTTTCCATTGATATCGGGTTTTTTCCCTTTCCTAATTCCGGAAAGTTCTCATTAAAGCTTTGTTTTTCCAGCCATTCATCAAACATCTGGAAGAAACCACTATTTTCAATATTGATCCGGGAATCCTGATCATATTCCTCCTGGCTGGTAAACGCAAATTGGAACTGTTTTTTTGCTCCTCCATCCGTGTATCGCTGTACAATCGGATCGCAGGGCAGAGGATCAATGGAATACCCCATTTCTTCTCCAATATAATCCACATTTACCCTGCCATCTTGGAGAAATGAGCAGGTCAAGATAAATTTCCGGATATTGTCAATGAGATTTGACATACTGTGCCGCTCCTTTCAGTATCGAATCTTTGTGCCGATTCTTCATCCTCTCAAACCAGTAGGATTTTTCCTTATGTTCGTAATACTGGCGGCGGGCGTAAGGGGCGATCTGATCAATCTCCCCACTGCCTATCACAGTACCGAGGGTAGCTGACTTGATCAGTGCACCGGTTCTTCGTGGTGTCTCCGGATTCATTCTGCGGATACACTCGGAATCTACAAACGCCTGTGCGTTTTCAAAACCTCTCTCCATGGCTGGCTCAAAGCCTGGATTCCATTCAAGTCGGGCTGTAACCGTTCCACCTTTTGTTGCTTGAGTGTATACAGTCCCTCTTGGTGTCTTAATTTCAAATTTTTTCTTTCCCTTTGCCATTATGCACCCACCGCCTTTATATGAGGATTGCTCCCAAACGTATTGTAATTGACAGAGGTAATCTTGGTTTTTTCCAGACCATCCAGGTCCTTCACTGTCTCCATTACAACATCACAGTTTCCCTTCACGACATAATCATCTTTTTTCAGGACAATACTCGTATCCGGAATCCGGATCGTATAGCTATCTGCAATCCTGAGCCCCTCGGTGGTAATAGAAGATTGCTCTTGTTTAAACCACCAGGCAGCAGGAACATAAGTCCTCTTCCAGGTATCGAGCCTAGAAGAGGGATCATATTCCCGGTTATAGATCGTGATGTCAGTATTAGTCAGCATGGATCCACCCCCGAATACAAAAGGCCGGTATCGCCAAGATAGATTCGTACTACATCATATAGGGTACTTGAGAGGGACTTTCCTGTATCATAAGACACAGAATATCCATCTGTATTCTCAGATGTTTTTCCATTCCTTTTTTCATCTGCATAAAGGATCTCTGCCATCTCACACACTGCATATTTTGCCCGATTACACCAGCTTTCTTCTTCCCAGTCCCCAGAACAACGGCCAAACGTATAACTATCTAACCGTTGTTCTGCTTTCCAGGAAATCCTCTGCCAATCATCCTGCGAAATCCGATTTCCTCCATATGACTCTGCATAGAAGGCATAATCAACTTTCACATGACCACCTCCTATGAGAAGTCAACCAGCAGGCTTGTATCCAGCTCTTTGATGCCATAGATAGTATCAAAGCTAATGCTGTCAGTTTTAGTTTTAGGATCATAGTCCATAACAACTCTTACCGCCAGGCCATTTGCAGAAGCAATATAGGCATTTGCGGCACCCATCGGAAGCTCAAGCTGCCTTGTTACCAGCGCAATCCCGTTTCTGTGGAAGCCAAGAGCATGTGCTTTGCTTATTACTTTTACATCTGTTGCCTCCTCAATATCGGCGGGGAGATTCTGGTCTACTTCCAGCGTGCCTCCACCAGAGGTAAGTGTTAAATCTTTTGTAACTGTATATAAGTATCCACCTACAATCAGCTGATCACCTGCTGCAATCTTTCCTGTAGTCGGATTACCTTCACTTACTGTAAACTGCTGGGTGTCTTTCGTTCCTGTAACCTTATAAGCAGTCGCTGTACCTGGTGTAGCCGCTGCGCTGTGTGGGCAGTTCTCAGATGCAAATGTCTCACAGGTGTACACTTTTCCGATCTCTGCATCACGAAGAGCTCTGGAATCTCCTGCATAGCACTGTTTTGCAAAGTTATCCAGAGTATTGTACTTATACCGGATCTCTGCCGGCAGTACCAGCCGTCTGTTCTGCAGCGGCGCTTTTGACATATCAAGAGCCTTTCCGACTCCAGCGATATCCTCCAGTTTAGGTGTACTGGAAACCGTTGCTATTTTCCCTGCCTTTTCCACACCTACTGCCAGCAGATCCATATCAATAGCCTGCGCAATCGCAGACAATGCAGGTGTTACAACCTGTGCAGAAAAGTCCTTGATATCCAGCGTCAGCTCTTTAGAAGTTACATTAACCGTAACATCTCTGAAACGGTCCATCTTCACATCAACGCTGCCTTCTGTGATGTCCTGCCCATGTGTAGATCCTACAAAGTTCTTCGCCACAAACTTCGCTGGTTTTCTCACAGTGATGGTGTCTCCTACTTTTACAAATTCATCGGAATAGTCCCGATGCACTAGCCCTGCCATTGTCAGCTGACTCTCCAGTACCATAAGGGCCTCATTTGCGATGATTTTTGGTGTTAAAAATGTGTTTCCCATATTTCATGTCTCCTTTAATCTTTTTTGTCTGTTCCCTGGCGGTATGCCTTGTACTCTTCATAGGACATATCCTCCAGTTTTTTGCCGTTTCCCATCGGAGGCTTGCCTCCTGTGGCTCCGACCGGATTCTGAAAAGGTTCATCTGCGCCAAACAAGTATGCATCTGATTCTTTTGCGCTATCCAGCGCTTTCTTGATATCAGCAGACTGATCTTTTGATGCTTTCAGCGCCTCCACATCCAGTAGTGCCATAACGGCCTTGTCATTACGTCCGCCGGCTGCTTTGATGGCCTCTTTCAGGGTCTCGTTGAATGCCCGATCCGCCTCTTTTGCGGCATACTCCGCATCCTTTTTCTTCAGATCGTCCTGGAGGGTTACAATCTGTCCTTTCAGATCTGCTACATCTACACCATCAAATTCTTTCAGTTTTGCATTTACAGTATCAAGAGATGTTTTATACTCATCCCTCTGTGATGTAGCCTTTTCATATTCTGCTTTTGTCCGATAGTTTTCCTTCCAGGCCTTATCGAAATCCGCCTTCTTATCCTCCGGAACTTCCAATCCAAAATCCTTTAAAATGTCGTAAATATTTTTCATAGTTGCATTCCTCCTGAAATATTTTATTGACCGCTCTTTCAGCGGTATGGGATATAGCCCGATAGACCCCGGGCACGGTAGCTGTCCAGTTTATAGTCATATGACAGGACATAAAAATAAGACGCATCACCCAGCGCCTCAGTGGGAGATATTGGATCACCGCCTTTCTACTGATAACCGCTTACCATCAAATGATATCGTGTCTCCAATTTCAGCAATCTGGCCATTGATTCTCACCCCTTTCAATTTTTCTGCGCCATCAATCAGATGGTACACAAACTTTATACTGGTATAATTAATGCGGGCAGCCAGCCAATCAGGAGCCAGCATATCCGCATCCTCGGTTACGATATAATGCTGTTTCATAAGCAGTCAGCTTCTTTAAATACTTCCAAAATCTTCGGGAACTGTATCGCGATCCAATCAACTATAGTTTCTTCATGACCATATTGAGAATGTTCGAAATTCGGTCCCAGTCCACTTTCAAAAAGAAAAGCATGAATAATCTCATGCCGCAGACATCTTTTTTGAATTTCTTTAAAATCAAGAACATCATCATCTTTTCGCTTATTTGCTATCACGATCAGATTTGCTGATGGATCTGTGTACCCATCTCTTCCATCAAGAAGTGGATCAGAATCAGCATTACGACGTTCTATGTCCCATTCTGTACCTAAAATGTTAATCTTCATGTTCTCCAATGTTTCTGTAAATTTCATGCCATTCACCTTTCCTTTCTTAAAAATGGGTACAAAAATACCACTCACTCCGAAGAATGGGTGGTATTAGTCCAGATATTCAATTTCATCAATTTCGGGCTCTGTGATACCAACGAGATTCATGGTTCCTCTCGAAACACTTATTTCAGCTACTTCCGGATCATTATCAAGTGGCGGAGTAAATATCTCACAATGCCCCTCCACTACTGTTCCGTCTTTACAGATTACTCTTACTTTCTTTCCACGAGAATGATACATTCTCAATTCTTTTTCAGTCAGCAATATGTCCAACCTCCTCACTCACATGGAACAATATGTGCGCCTTTTTTAGAATAATGGATTACAAATTTATTTGTCTCTTTCTCTTCTCCGGTTACCGGATCCACAGATATTCCGATAGTTTCATCGGATATGATAATCTCTTTATGTGACCATTTATCTTTTCTATCTCTTTGCATTCTCCCAGTTCCGGCATATCTGTTTACTAAGTTTTGCACCTGATCTTCTGAGACAGTCAAATAACTTCTTCCAGGAATATAATTATTATGTCCAACGATGTGCTTTCCCTGCTTACCAGATTCAATATTTGTGGAAATCTGACCTGCTTTTATTTTCCGCCGTAGAGAAACATCTTTTTCATAAAGACCTGCATTCTTTAAGAGATCACCTTTATTATACATGGATTCCAGATGAGCGGCAATCTCTTTCTGTTTATCATTTGACAGTGCCACTCTACCACGCTGGTCATAATAAATCCTTTCTCTTTCCTGTTGCAATCCCATTCTTTTGGAAAACTCGGCATATTCATTAAGCTGTCCCTGATATTTTGCTCTGGCCACAACAACCACTTCTTGATCAGCGCCGCCAGATTTCAAAAGCTGTGCTTTTTCACGTTGAGCCCGCATTGCTGTTTCCATCTGTCGCTGTCTTTGTTTTGCTTCGTAGACCGTATATTGTTTTCCCTTAAATTCTTTCGGTGTATTCTCTTCTCGGTTCTTCTTCTCCAGCCACTCATCTGTCCAGTTTCGCTCAGATATCCCCAGTATAAATGGATACCTCTCATGATAGCAGTTCGCGCCTTCCAGACCGGTTACACTGCCGAGTCCACATACTGTAACAAGCTGCTCTTTACTCCACACTCGACCTTGCCAAACTGCATGTGTCGGCCGGGCCCCTGCATGCCAGGCAACCTCAAAATATTCTGTCCCCAGCTTTTCAGCATTCATATCTGATATTTTTCCGGTCAGCTGTGTGATCCCTGTCATAACTGCCCTTCTGGCCGCTACATCCACTCTGTTTCCTCTACCGGATGCATAATCAATCTGCCGGAGACCACTGTTAGTAAGTTGAGACACTACTTTCCGTAGTACACTGTTATAGTCAAACGCTCCGGACACGATATCCATGCAAGCAGCGTCAAGATATTTCTGGTAGACTTCCGCCAGAGGTGTAAGCACTGGCTTTCCGCCACCATAATCCAGATAAAAGCCCAGGCTCTGAGTGATGTTCTGCAGATCAGCATCAGTCTGCTGGATCAGCGCATTTGTAATCTGCTGCAACTGCTCATTCTCTTCGTAAGGGATGAATTCAGCATTAATCTGTTCATAGATGTCCTTGTTCCGGACATATTCCCAGTCAATAACCTTATCATACAGCTCAAACATTTCTGGATATGATGCGTCCAGGGCTTCTTTCAGCATTTTTTCAATGTCTTCAGAAGAATTTCCAAGGATTCGTAGCCGATTGATCTGCCAATCTGCTGTACTGGTGATCTCTCCGGTCTTCTTGATCCGGCGCACGATATCTTTCATAATCCGCATCTCCAGATCAGAATAGGTCTTTGCAATTTTCCCGGAAAGTTTCTCTTTATATTCCCGGTTCATATCATCACTCCATTACCTGATTCTGCTCCGGAAGATTTTTCTTTGCAGTAGCTTCATCCTCGTTATACCATTTCATTCGATATTCAAGCTGTGACATAACGCCCATGCTGACATCCTGACGATCCTGCTGTCGTTCTGTTTCCTCGTCCACCAAAATGCTATCATGGAACGCACACAGGAACTCATATCCGCTCCGGAGCATCGAATTATAGAAAGCCAGGCCGTAGACTAAATCCTCCAGGCATTCCTTCAGATTTTCCTGGATTGCCCCGACCATGTTATATTTTCGCTTTTTGGCAACCCGGACTTCTGAAGCGGTCTTTTCCACATCAGAGACATCGGAAAGATCGCCATAGCTCAGGCAAACATTAAATTCAACCTGTCGCAGATATGCGTTTAGGCCATTGATGATATTAACATCCCTAAACTCAGGACTCCACTCTTTATAAAGTTCATCATTTGTAAGATTCAGCCCTTTATACAGCTTTTTATCCAACTCTGGCATTTCGTGAACGACTTTTCCAGTCATTGGATCCCGCCGTGGGGTAAGAGCTGCTATATCCACATTAATTGCTCGCTCGCCAGACTTAAATTCCCAGTCTAGCCTTGCGCCTTGTATGTCAACATTTCTTAACTGATTTATCGCACTGTCGAAGATTGACACGCCACAGAAGCTTCCGTCAATCTCATTTTTTATAGGATTCCGATAATACCCAAAATCAGGCTTTTCCAATCCCACATAAGTCATAGATTCTGGAAGACTTCTCCACTCATCTACATCTTTCAGATCAATCCTGCGGCCGATTGATTCCTCTGACTCGCTGTGAAACGCTGTATTCGTGATTGTCAGTGTTCCTGCCTCTGCATCAAAATCATGATGCTCAAATCTGTGATAAAAATCATCATCTGCAAGCTTTTTTACCTGGACAAACACAACATTTACCAGACGTCCTCGGGCATCAAATTCTATCGGAATGAACCGGTCAGCAGTAATGTATTCTACCTTATTTCCGCCCATAGGCTTTATCACAAATGATCCAAGCGCAAGTCCGGACTGCAGGTTTTCATTCAGGTCCCGGATCGCATCTTTAAAAATCGTATCCAACGCCTCTACAGACACCTTCGCCTCCATCTCGTTTAGTACCACATTGGAAAATTCCTGGCAAATACCTCTTTCTTTTCGCAGCGATACAACAGGATCTTTGCACCACGGCGCCTGACCTCTATACATAACCGCCCATAGGTTCATCCGATCCAGCATTTCATCGGAAACGCAGGTATTCAGATCTAGTGCTTCTTTTATGTTTTTAGCTGGAAACATTCTCCTTATCACTCCTCTCACGAAGGATCTGATCTTGTCAAACACTATTCACCCCTCCGTTTCCAAATTCTGTTAGTTGCATATCTGACAGCATCTATGCAGTGATCATCCCCATCCGGATATCCGCTGTTCACATTGCCATCTTTATCTCTTTCATACTCATAATCTATAAACTCCTCTGCCGCAACCGGACACCTCACATTATCTATCACGATTTCTTTCAGTGACTGCAGCCATTTGTAAGAATATTCTCGGCTTCCTGGTCCCTTGTCTGCTGATCGTGCAAATAGTCCATAAGATTTATAATCTCCCACAGATTTCTCCTCCGCACTGTCACAGGTAATCAGATCACTGCTGGTTATCCCCATCTGCATCAGCTGATCTGCTGTCTGCCGGTTGCTCTTTTTATTACAGGTATATTCCTGCCATATATACAGCGTAAGGTGGGCTACGTCGTAATGCACTCGCACAAATGCATACAGATCCGGATACCAGCCCCAGTCAACTCCATTAAGCACATGATCAAACTGAGAGATCTCTTCATCCGTGATCTGCCGGATTGTGACATTATCAAATACGCTTCCGCCGCTGCCGTTAGCAACGCCCAAATACTCATTTTCATAGGCATCCGGATTTACCTCCTTCAGGAACTCAGCTTCTTCCAGGAATGGTTTTCCGAGCCACTTCTCCGGAACGTCCTTATATGTGCTGTACGTTACCAGGCGGCTTTCTTTTGGAATCTTAATATACTTATTCGCCCAGTTGCTTACTGTTTTCGGTGGGTTGAAGCTCTTGAAAATATACGCCACATCCCCGCCACGAATCACAGACTGCTCAATCTTACGGACCGACTCTGGACCCGTGAACTGATCCAGTTCCTCCAGCCAGAGGATCCCGATATACCCGAACGGCACCTTGATGGATTTCACCTTTCCTGGATCGTCCGCGCCCCGGAAATAGATCTTCTGTCCAGTGCTCTTTCGTGTAATTTCCATAGGGCTGACAGTAGCATGAAACTCGTCCGTCAAACCCAGTGCATCTATTGCCCAAAGGATTTGCTGATAAACAGATCCTCGCATAGTGTCAGCAACCTGACGCATAACTACGGCATGCATCTCCGGTTTTGTCATGATTAGGTCAATAATATTCAGGCTGATGAAGGACGATTTTGTGGATCCTCGCCCTCCTGGGAATACATACTCAGTATGCCGATGGTCACGGATATCGAAAAGCACCGGTGCAAAGACCGGTGCTATCATGGATGCAGGAATTCCCGTGTATTCTTTTTCTTCCTGTTCCTCCGGATCCGTCTTCTCCTTTTGTGCTTTTAACAGCTCGATCCGAGTTCTCTGCTCTTCAGAAGCCAGCTCCCAGTTCTTATGCAGCATCTCATCATACTGTTTTATCAGAGATCTTAGCTCTGATTGCGCTCTGGCCTGGGCCTTCAGGAATTCATTCTGCTTATCCCAAGCCTGCTGCACCTCCCAGCGTTCTCCAAGAATCTTTCCTCTCTTCTCTTCCACCTTCTCAATGGTCTTGTCATTCTGATCCTCTACATAGGCAATCTTCTGAGCCCGGATAATGGCAGCATAAGCAATCTGGATCTGGTGCCACAGGAGATCCAGCGGATCCGCTTCAGAAATGGCAGAAAAAATCTCCCTGGTTTCCTCAGGGAGATACTTAGAGAAGAATCCATACTTCTCTGCGTTTTTATTGCCAGGTGGTCCGGTGCCGCCGTGTCCGACAGCGTTCCTGTTGCCAGGCTGTCCGCCTTTTTCTCTTTGTTTTTGTGTGCACACTTTTTTCTTTTTTGTGTGCACACCTTTTTTACCGCCCCGGGACCATTGGTATCTGGTCTTCCAGGACTTTACAGTATTTATAGTCACGCCGTACTTTTCAGCGATTTCTTTGTATTTCATGCCGGACTCATAATCTACCTCGGCCTGCTGCCTTACGTCTTCATTCAAACATCACCCACCTCTCATTCGTTTCGTTTTGGGGAAAAGAAAAGCACCCGGATGGGGTGCCTTTATATTAGTTTAAATATTAAATACTCTTTTAAACCTACTATCGTTCCAATTATTACATTTTATATGTGCAGAATAACATAATTCTTTTAGCAAATCCAACAACGCTTCTTCTGTTTTCTTTTTGCGTTCCTCTTGATCTGCTATTAATGTTGTGTCATAGAATTTATCATATGCTTTCAAAACTTTCTCCTCATCGTGAAAAATAATGGGAATACGATTCATAGCCCTTATAAATCCCTTAGAGTTTATATCAAAAATTGAATTCTTTCCTACATCTGATAGCTGATACTTGTATCCAAAAATATCATCTACGACTGTCTGTTTCAATCGAATTTTTTCATTCCTTTGGTTGATAAAAATAGTAATTCCTGTGGCAAGTATTCCTGAAATAATTGCCGCCGTCAAAGTTAATATTATTTCCCTCATTCTTTGGCCCTCCAACATAAATATTCTCCTTTTATAATACAACAAAACCCTCTGCATTTCTACAGAGAGTTTCACTGAGAATATTTGTATTGGGGAGTATCTCCGCATAGGGAGAATCGGAACACCAGGGAGTTGCACCCTGGGCAAGCAGCTGGTTTCTTGCATACTCTGGTATGTTCCTCACAATCCACATGCGCCGTAATGCCGATTGTGTGATGGTTTCCAGAACTTCCTGTTCTGATTTTGGTAAGGCAGTAACATAACCATGAAGTAGACTGCCATCTGCCGGCGCAGTGCGTTAACCGTAAAATTAAGAAAAGAGGTCTGACGGTCTTTTTAGGATCCCGCAATCTCTGCATCCTGAAGGCCACCGTCTGAGCCGATCCAGCAACAGAGCTGTGACACCCTGCTGCCATGCAACTTTCCGGAGGAGAAAAACTTTATGAATCATTTCGTTTCTTCTGCCATTCTAATGCTAGCATATTTTTAGCGAACATAGGCGAACATTTTACAAAATTTCTTCTTTTTCCAAATATCTGTTGTGTCTCATACGGCAATTATCTTTCGTGTATTCTATCTTCCGATTTGGATATAGATAATTCATCTTCATAGCCACCATCTCCCAGGTCAGATCATCTATGTAATAAAACCGGAACATCTGCCTTAGGTCACTCTTCGGGATTGCATTTATAAAATCATCCACTTGGTTCACCGCATTATGCAGTTCCTCCTCCATAATCCGGAGCTTTGCTATTCTTTTCTTTATCATAGCTTTTACTTTTCCATATTCCGGGACAGGGAAGCCGGTGATCTTGATCGGCCCTATGGTACCATCCTTCCTGGTACCTCGGACTGTATCAGATACCACACCTTCTTCCTCTATCCTTCGTAGTCTTATCTCATCTCGTTCTATCCTTTCTCTAAGATCTTTGATTTCTTCCCTGAGCTCACAATACTGGACCAGGGCTTCTTTTAGCTCCATCAGGATCACCTCCTGTATTCTCTTCCTGTCTCTTTATCCCGCAGGCCTATGATCTCCAGACCAGAGACTCCTGCTGCCGCATTGAGCATTTTATAAATGCTCCGGATATGCTTTGGGATCCTGCTGGCATTATGGACTGCTTTTTCTGCTGTTGGGTCTGGGTATCCTTCTTTGTTCATCATCTTTACCTCACAGTTTTTACATACTTGTCTTCCTTCTGGGATTATGGTCCCGCAGAAGATACATTTATTTTCCGGCAATATTTATTCCCCCTTATTCCCATATGCGTTTTGCTATGTGTTTTTCAGTTGTCTATGAGATTGATATGTCTCAATCAGGCATCCAAATTGAGGCCTCTTTGGTTCATAGTTCCTCCCAATCTAACCGCTGTCCACATTCGTAGCAGAATCTCATATAGCTCATGAGGATTGCATCGCATTTGGGGCACGTACCTACTTTGCATCCTATAGCGTGGTTATCTCCTGTAATAATTGTCATTTCCACCGTATCCCGCTTCTTCAAGCTCGTGATCTGCTCTGGGGTGAGGTCAGTATCCTCATACTTTTTCAGAGCCCAGTATATTGTCATAGCATATTCTTTTACCTTTCGGGTATCTATTACCGTTCTCCTTGTCCCGCCATCAATTTTTATATCGGGTATGGTTAATCTTTCCATTGTCTACCTCCTTCAAATGCTTGTTATGCCAGGTTTTGCACCTTGCGCTTGCAGGAGTCGAACCTGTAAGCTCATGGACTCGAACCACTCTGCACCTGGCTGGATGGCCGCCACCCAAATGCTTGTTTAGCTTTTATCTGTCCTTTCTTCAAATTCTTTATAGCATTTCTCACACCCATAATTATCAATTAGGCTACAGTCTATGTATCCGTCCTGGAATATGGATACATTGGCTTTCAAGCAGGTCTTAACCTGTTGCCCTTTGTACTTTACAAAGTGTGGGCAGTAGGTTACTGGATAATTTTCTCCTCCCCTGCACCAATGCTCCTGCTCTCCTGGCTTGTTCCAGTTGCTCCAGTATGTCCTTGGTGGCTTCCCGGGGTGTGCTTTATTGTATGGATCTGTATTGGCTCTGTGATCGTCCCAGCATTCTCCATAAGGACATCTGGAAGACCACCAATACAAGCAATTCCTGCAAGCACAGCCGGTACAACCTCCCCATGTATGCCTTACTATGCTATTGTTCCACTCCTCCAGGTTCATCTGTCCATCCATATCTATTCTGTCCTTCTAAACCTGTTCATGATATGCTCTCGGAAACTCTTCTTTACCTGTTGCCTGGGGCACTTTACAGCCCCAGGCGATATCAGAGCTCCCAGCTCCTTACAGTATTCATCTCCGGTCTGCAGGTCTGTTTTTCTTGCTTCGCATGTCTCACAATTCATTTCTTGTGTTTCTCCCTCCATTCCTTCAGGTATTGGATCTGTTCCTCATCGTCCCGATCATCTCTTCTTCCTGGCATCAATAAGAGATAATCCAGAATTCCGATCACTACTGCTGCCACAAGGACTATTTCCATTCTTCTATCAGCTCCTCTTCTATTTCCTGGTTGCTTAATGGTATCTTGTCCTCAAAGTATCTGGAGAATACAGCTCCGTCCTCTGTGATCTCTTCGCATTTCAGCCACCGCTGCGCCTTTATTGTTCTGTTATTTATCGTATGCGTTTCCCTGTGGAGGTATTTCTGACCGGGGATTAATTTAGACCGTTCCATCCATATGCCTTTCTTCTTTTACGCAGATATTTATGAGCTTCCTCTTCATTTCTTCAATTTCTTTAACTCCGCTGTTTCCCTGATGTGCATTCAGATATTTCGCAATCTTAATTAAGCTTTTAATCAGTTTTTCCTGGCGATTAAGATACCCTAAGTACATCAACTGTAATCTTATTCCTTGTAATATGTATCTCACTATTTTGATCCCTCCCGTATATCTTCCCTGTATCACTCCGCTATATTGGCAGTCTCATCTGCTGCCCTTCCGGCTCAAAGTTCATCCAGAGAATCTCCTGTTTCCTGCTGCCTACCTGATTATATGTTTCCGTCTCCTCCCTGTGCCAATCTGATAGCATGTCATTATACATATCTGTATCATATCCGCTGATTAAGACAGGACCTCTATGTATTTTTAGTGTTTCCAGCAGTTCTACATGATCCTGATCGCTCATTTCTTCTCTGTATTGCTTTCCATGTCTGGTTTCCAGCATGTAGGGAGGATCCGCATAGATCAGGACATTGGGATGATTAAATCTTCGGATCAATTCAACTGCTGGCATTCTTTCTATCTGGACTCCTCGTAAGCGTTCAGCGGCCTGCAGGATCCTGTCTGGAAGTTCTGTCCAATGTCTTGCTGCATAAGCCCGTTCTCTTCCCTGTACATCATTTTTCCATCCTACTTTTTCTCCGTTTGTGCGGTATCCATGCCCCATTTCCAGGCGGATACAGAAATTTACTGCCTTATATAGGCTATTTCCGGGGATCCGGTCAAAAGACTCTTCGTAAACCTGCCTGGCATATGGTGTATAATAGATCTCTCTGGCCAGACGCTCCGGATCTTTCTTCATCCATTCAAACAGGTTGACCACATCCCCGTCTAAATCGTTTATAGTCTCTATGTGGCTTCTGGACTTATTGAACAAGACCGCTCCGGATCCGAAGAAAGGCTCCAAGTAACTATGATGGTCTGGAAAGAAATTTATGATCCAGTTGGCTATGCTCCATTTACTTCCTGGATATTTTATGATTGCATTAATCTTTCTCACCTCTTTTTAGGCAATAAAAAACCAACCATCGAATTATTGATGGTTGGTAAAATTTTATTTACCTTGCTCCTCATTAGAGAGCTGTTTCATTGCATTATCCATTTCCTCGTATAATTTGTTTAAGCTTTTAAGATAACTAATCTTTGATTTGCTGTGCATGCTGTTTTCTAGTTTAAAAATTAATGTTAAAGAAGATGGCATCATACACGTAATAGCGCCAAATATTTTTCCGACTATACCCAGATTAAGTGTCTGAAGAAGGGTATTTTTTGATACAGTAAACACCATTAAGGTAAGCAAAAATGATATTACCCAAAAAATTATCAGGAAATTTGATGTGTCTATTTTTTTATCTTTAACCGTTATCTCATTCAATTTCGTAGTCGTAGTATTTTCTATCAATTCTAAAAATACATATGACCATATTAGCACGGCTACCAAAGGTAAAGGCATATCCAAAATAGGAATTAATA
>ERZ1090878.225-NODE-225-length-31831-cov-5.951504_pt1 | contig 31831 bp, 24 predicted proteins | sample MGYA00478473_ERZ1090878 | MGnify/ENA primary metagenome ERZ1090878 (study PRJEB33644, sample SAMEA5815720) | chicken gut metagenome | biome: Chicken; feature: Gastrointestinal Tract; material: Caecum | place: Ireland | collected 2019-01-01 | study: A study of the... | reverse complement strand
GCAGACAACCAAGCAGCTTTATTTATAGAATGTTATTTGCAGCGTAAATTCAATTTATTAGATAGCTGATTATATATAAACTATCCAGTTGTTTGCTAGTCCTTTGAGAGAGGAGAAATCCTTTTCTCAAAGGGCTTTTTCTATTTATACGGATATTCGCAAACTACAAGATAAAGCCAAAACTTCATATACTCTAAGCACAAGGAGGTTGAGGTTTGGCTATGAACAACAGTTTAGCAGAAGTACACCCAGAGCTTATTACGGAATGGTCGGAGAAGAATTTACCGCTTACACCTGATGATATTACCTTTGGTTCAAATAAAAAAGTATGGTGGAAAGGTACTTGCGGACACGAATGGCAAACAAGCGTTAAGGCTCGTTCTAATGGAGAAAAATGCCCGATATGTTCCGGTGCGAGAGTGATTGCAGGTATTAACGATTTGGCGACATTAGAGCCGTTACTGGCAAAGCAGTGGTCAAAAAAGAATAAGATAAAACCGACAGAGGTTTCTATTGGTTCTCATAAGAAAGTGATATGGAGATGTAAAAAAGGTCACGAGTGGGAAGCAGCCGTTAAGAGCAGGACAATAAATAAAACGGGTTGCCCGTATTGCTCTCATAATAAAGTGTTGGCAGGATTTAATGACCTTGCAACGCTTCTGCCGGATATAGCTGCCGAGTGGTCGGACAGAAATTATCCGTTACTTCCAACTCAGGTTACGGTCTTTGCCAATCGTAAGGCGTGGTGGAAGTGTAAGGATTGCGGCAGAGAGTGGAACACCCTTATTTCTACCCGTTCCGGTGGGAGTAAATGCCCGTATTGCAGTGGGTACATATTCTCGAAAGGGTTTAACGATTTGCAGACAACACACCCTGAAATTGCTTCGGAGTGGTCGGAGAAGAACTTGCCTTTGAAACCTGATGAAGTAAATGCAAAGTCGAGGAAAAACGTCTGGTGGAAGTGCAGAAAATGCGGTAATGAGTGGAAATCCGTTGTCAATGCCCGTGTGAAAGGTACGGTATGCCCCGTTTGTGCGGAGAGAGAAGTCCTTGCCGGATATAATGATTTGGCGACAACAGATAATCAGCTTCTTAGCGAATGGGATTATGAACAGAATAAACTGAAGCCGACAGAGGTATCACGAACTTCAGCAAAGAGAGCGTGGTGGAAATGCAGGCACGGTCATTCATGGAGTATGAAGATAAATGAAAGGACGATATTGAATAAAGGCTGCCGAATTTGTGAGCAAGAATATTTATCTCTATTTCCTGCGTTGGCTGTCAGCTATTATTCTAATAAGAAAGGCTTGAAAGCAGAACTTGGTTCTGACCGATTGCTTGGAGTTCCGCTTGAAACATACATACCTTCAGAAAAGTTGGCTATTGAGTCGGGAAGTGCTGACGAGAATATAGAAATAATGAAAGCGTATATGTGTAAGCAAAGAGGAATAAGGCTGATTAAACTGCCGATGAAAGGCACAGAACTGGATTATGCCAATAATTTAAAGAAAGCTTTTCAGAGCGTACATATATTTATTTCTTCTGATACAGAGGAAGATGTGGAGATAATCAAAAATACATTTGAAAGATGGAGGGACAGCCAATGAGAGAGAAAACCTATCATCTATACTTAAATGAAGAAGAACGAAGCCGAGAGATACAATCGCTCATTGAACTGAAGAACAAATTAGCAGCTCAGGGACGATACCCCGATCCAGTAGATGATGTCCTCTGCAAAGTGCTTGAAGCAAAGAAAAAGAAATTGAAAATTGAATACATTTAGAACGTGTTTTGCCGTCTGTTTCCTAACCGGAGCAGGCGGCTTTTTTAATTTCCAAAAATTTTTTTGAAATATTTTTGGAAAAGCGGAGATTTTGGGTGTGCATTTCATACCCCTTTGTCCAAATGAGTGAAGGGGTTCATTCCGGATAGCAAAAACGGAAGCCTTTTCGCTTGAAAATTGAATAAGTCATTCACTAAGACTTTATTTCTGATGATAGCCACTTTAGCAGGTACGCCGTGATTTCTGTATTTCAGAATAGCGAGAACTCCGGCTATGAGTATCAGGTTGCCCCTGATATGGCGATGACAGTCAGAATGATAATGATACTTCTCTACGGAGCTGGCGGAGTACCCGGCAGAGGTTAGAATCCTATGATACAGATAAGCAGTCTGTTCCTTAGTGACTTCCCATAAGCATTTTGCTTGGCAAGGGGTGTTGAGAACAAATATTGCTATGACCGATTAGGAAATGAGTCGGTCAGGTACATAGCCATAATGCAGTGGCTATGAATTTTCAGAAAGGAGGGCAAAAAGAAGTGTCAAACTGCAAAACGATTTCCGTATGTAACCAGAAAGGCGGAGTCGGAAAAACCACCACAACAGTTAATCTCGGAGTCGGGCTTGCAATGCAGGGCAAGAAAGTATTGCTCATAGACGCAGACCCGCAGGGAGATTTAACGACTTGTCTTGGTTGGCAGGATACAGACGGCTTGGGTATCACGCTTGCAACGAAACTCACAGATGTAATCAATGAAACGATGACAGACCCTATGGTTGGTATCCTGCACCACGAAGAAGGTGTTGACCTTGTTCCGGCAAACCTTGAGCTTTCAGCAATGGAATTTAACCTTATGAACGCAATGAGCAGAGAAACTACACTCAAGAACTATCTGAGTCAAGTGAAAAACAGATATGATTATGTAATTATAGACTGTATGCCTTCACTTGGTATGGTTACTCTCAATGCTTTATCGGCAGCAGACAGTGTTATCATTCCGGTTCAGGCTCAGTATTTGCCTGCAAAGGGTATGACACAGCTTGTGCAGACCATTTCAAAAGTAAAGAAGTATATCAATCCGGATATTAAGATAGACGGTATGCTGCTTACTTTGGTGGATAGCCGAACAAACCTTGCAAAGAGTACGGTGGAAGCACTCAGGGCAAACTTTGGTAATCAGATAAGAATGTATCGAACACAAATCCCGATTGCCGTAAAAGCCGCTGAAACTTCTTCTAAAGGCAAAAGCATTTATGCTTATGAGCCAAATAGCACAGTGTCTAAGGCATACGCTGAATTTACAAAGGAGGTGTTAGCCGATGGCAGGAAGAAAGAGCGACTTCACTCTCACGAAGCTCGATGATTTATTTACCACTCAGGCACAGAGAGATGAAGAACAGCTTTCAAAAATCCGAGATATTCCGTTAGAGCTGATTGATGATTTCCCAGACCATCCGTTTAAGGTCAGGGACGATGAAGATATGATGCAGCTTGTGGAGAGTGTCAAGGAAAGAGGGGTTATTACTCCGGCAACGGTAAGGCAGAAAGAGGACGGCAGATATGAACTTGTTTCAGGACACAGACGAAAGCGAGCTTGTGAACTGGCAGGATTTGAAACCCTGAGAAGTGAGATTGTAGACCTGAACAGAGATGAAGCGACCATTTTAATGGTTGAGAGTAATTTTCAGAGGTCAGAGATATTGCCAAGTGAAAAAGCCTTTGCCTATAAAATGCGTTTGGAAGCAATGAAAAGGCAAGCAGGCAGACCGAGCAAAGAAAATGGAGTCCCAGTGGGACACAATTCTATTGTGGGTAAATCAAGAGAGATTTTAGCTTCTGAGAGTCAGGACAGTAACACACAAATACAGCGTTATGTCCGCCTGACAAACCTTGTTCCCGAGCTGCTTGAATTTGTTGATGAGGGGCGTATTAAAATGCGTCCTGCCGTAGAACTTTCCTATCTTGACGAAGATTGCCAGCGTGATGTGGTTGACGAAATCGACCTGAATGACGCTACCCCGTCACACGACCAGACAATCCGTATGCGAAAGTTATTCAACGAGGGCAACCTTACAACAGAAGCAATCCACGCTGTTATGTCTGAGGAAAAGCCGAACCAAAAGGAAAAAATCGTGTTGAGGGGCGATAGAGTAAGACAGCTTATCCCGAAAAACATTCCCGTCAGTCAGACAGAGGATTTTGTCTGCAAAGCATTGGAGTATTACAACAAGTTTTTGCGTAACCGTGCAGAACGTGACAGCAGATAGCCTGTTTTACAGTTCCCCTTTCTCACACTCTAACCCCTTAGTTATATTTTTACCTACCGAAAATGATATATACTATCTCACTTGAATATAACTATCTCAAAGTATATGTCTATCTCTAAGGGGGAATCGCACAGTATGAACGGACTGGAGGTGTATGATAAAATGAAAAATTAACGAAAATCCGCATTTGTTTTTCGGCAGGTAAATCTTGTCGTAAGAGAAAATCCACAAAGGCACATCGTAGAGATACGGTGTGTTTTCAATTTTTACAGGAGGAAACGCAATGATAAAGTCAAAATTCAAAAGAGTCACGTCGCTTTTTTTGGCGACCCTTATGTGTGTGACCACTTTTGCAGGCATTGGCTCGACAACAGCATATGCTGCTTCGGGAGAAAAAGCCGATGTTTATATGGTCGATTTCCCTCGTGATGGCGATGCTAATTACGATGGGGTATGGGGACACAGCAATTTGACCTTGAAAAATGGTTGGCATACCGGACGTTCCAATTTTACCAATCTTAAGGCTATTGGCTCATACTCAGGCAATGTTGCTTATTGTATTGAGCCGGGAATTTCGCTCAAGGTCGGTCAGACAATGAATAAGTATGACGAAAATTATTTTAATAACCTTGCAGCCAATGGGGTTATTTCCGGAGATGAAATCCGTCTTTTTGTTGGTCGTATTTTACAGTATGGCTATCGTGGGACAATCTCGACTTCTTGGAGGTCACAGAATGAAGCGGCAGCAAACAGCATTGCACAGGCTTATGCTACACAGCTTCTTATCTGGGAAACTGTTATCGGAGAGCGTGATGCGAACTTCAATCATGTAGCAGCCAGTGGTTGCAGCAATGTGAAAGATGTCATCAATGCAAAGCATCCGCTCCGCAATAAGATTTTCAGTTATTACAACAGTATGGTGCAGAGTGTACAGAACCATGCGACCATACCGAGCTTTTGTAATAAATCGTCCGGTTCGGCAAAGACAATAGAACTTGAGTGGAACGGAAGTAAGTACACAACTACTCTGACAGACTCCAATAATGTGCTGTCTAAATATAATTTCAAGGCAAGTATCAGTGGAGTGAGCTTTTCAGTGAATGGTAACAAACTTACTGTTTCTATGGATACTGCACCGAGTAAGGAATTTACGATTACCGCAACGAAGAAAAATGCAGTACGAAGAGGTGTGGTTGTATGGTCAGAGGGTAAACACGGTCAGAACTCCAGTGTGCAGGATGTTGTCAGCTATGCTCAGGAAGTAAGCGACAGTATCAACGGTTATGTGAAGATGAAAGTCAGCTATGGTTCTTGTCAGATTGTAAAGACTAGTGAGGACGGTAAAGTTGACGGTATTAACTTCACAATTACCGGAAACGGTATCAATCAGACAGTTACAACAGCTAATGGCGGTAAGTTCCAGATTGATAATCTTATGCCGGGTATCTATACTGTAACCGAGCAGGCATACGATAAGTACGAGCCGCAGGAAACACATAGAGTTACTGTTGTAGCAGGACAGATTGCAAAGGTCACTTTCAATAACAAATTGAAGCGTGGCGACCTTCAGGTAGTGAAGTCCTCAGAAGATAACCTTGTTGAAGGTGTGAAGTTCCATCTTTACGGTACTTCTCTTTCCGGTGCTGCTGTTGACCAGTATGCAGTTACAGACAAAAACGGTGTGGCAACTTTCAAAGATGTGCTTATCAGTGGTTCTGAACCATATACTCTTGAAGAAGTGGACACAGCTATCCGTTATGTCGTACCAAAAAATCAGACTGCACCAGTGAAGTGGAAAGAAGTAACCACAAGAAACTTCAATAACATTTTGAAGAAGTTTACTGTAACAGTCACAAAGAGCGACGCTGAGAAGGGCGAAGCACAGGGCAATGCCAAACTTTCGGGAGCAGTTTACGGTATCTATAAGGGAGAAACGCTTGTAGATAAGTATGTTACTGATGAAAACGGTCAGTTCACTACCAAAGAATATGTTTGTGATACCGACTGGACAATCCGAGAAATCACACCGTCAGAGGGATATTTGCTTGATAAGACTATCCATGAAGTAGGTGCAGACCCGAAACTTTATGAGGTGGAACACAACCTTACTTCCAATGATGTAACCGAGCAGGTAATCAAAGGCAATGTGGCTATCATCAAACATACCGATGACGGAGAAACAAAGATTGAAACACCTGAAAAGGGTGCTTCCTTTGAGATTTATTTGAAATCTGCCGGAAGCTATGACGCAGCCAATAAAGACGAGAAAGATACCATTGTTTGCGATGAAAATGGCTTCGGTCAGACAAAAGATATGCCATATGGTATTTATACCGTACACCAGACTTCCGGTTGGGAAGGCAGAGAGATGATGGACGATTTTGATGTGTTCATTTCGCAGAACGCACAGACCTACCGTTATCTTATCAATAACCGTAACTTTGAGAGCTTTGTCAATGTAATCAAGGTGGACGCAGAAAGCGGAAAGAGTATTCCGTATGCAGGAGCAGGATTTAAGATTTACGACCCGCAGGGCAATCAGGTCAAAATGACCTTTACTTATCCGACACCGACCACGATTGATGTGTTCTATACCGACGCAAATGGTTCTCTTGTAACACCTGAGAAACTGGATTACGGCAAGGGATATTCCATCGTAGAGGTACAAGCTCCATACGGATATGTACTTGATGATACTCCGGTATATTTTGATATTACCGAAGAAAATTCCACAGAGGAAGGCGGCGTAACTGTTGTGAAAGTCAATAAGCCGAATATGGCACAGAAAGGTACTATCACGGTTGAAAAGACCGGAGAAGTATTTAGTGGTGTCAATGTAAGTGGTTCTGAGGACAGTGATGTTATTTATCAGCCTATTTATGAAGTGGCAGGACTTGAGGGTGCAGTTTATGAAGTCCGTGCTGCGGAAGATATTAGCACACCGGACGGTACACTCCGCTATTCAAAGGGCGAAGTGGTAGATACTATCACAACAAGCTCCGATGGATTTGTTAAGAGCAAAGAACTTTATCTCGGAAAATACGAGGTCAAGGAAATTACCGCACCTTACGGAATGGTAGTCAGTGGAGAAACACATACGGTTGAGCTTACTTATGCAGGTCAGAATATCTCTGTTACCGAAACTTCCACATCGTTCTATAACGAAAGACAGAAAGTTCAGGTAAGCCTTGCAAAAGCCATTGAAAAGGATAAGACATTTGGTATTGGCGATAACGGAGAAATCAAAAATATCAGCTTTGGTCTTTATGCAGCAGAAGATATTGTATCTGCAAGCGGTACAGTTATTCCGGCTGATGGACTGATGGAGATTGTCAGCGTAAATGAAAATGGAACTGCTGTTATGAAGTCAGACCTTCCGTTTGGCAAATACTATGTCAAAGAGATTGCAACCGATGAGCATTATATTCTCTCTGATACGAAGTATCCGGTTGTATTTGAATACGCAGGTCAGGATACTGCAACGGTTGAAATCAAAGTGAATGACGGAAAAGAAATCAAGAATGAACTTATTTATGGTTCTGTATCAGGCAAGAAGATTGACGAGAATGGAGAAGCACTTGAGGGTGCTGTTATCGGTATCTTCAAAGCCGAAGAAACAGAATTTACAAAGGATACTGCACTTATGACGACTACCTCTGCAAAAGACGGTAGTTTTTCTTTTGCAAAAGTTCCTTATGGCAAATGGATTGTAAGAGAAATCGAGCAGCCAAATGGATTTGTTCTTGATGAAAAAGCGTATGAGGTCAATATCAGCAAAGCCGAGCAGGTAGTTGAAATTGAGATTGTCAATGAGTATGTTCACGGCAATATCAGACTCACGAAGGTGGACGCTGAATATCCGGATAACAAACTTACGGGTGCAACCTTTGAGGTATATAAGGACACCAATGAGAACGGAAAGATTGATGATGGCGATGAACTTATCGGAAATCTTGAAGAAACCGAAACCGGAATTTATGAGATGAAAGAGCTGCTTTACGGAAAATATATTGTCCGTGAAACAAAAGCACCGGAGGGCTTCCTGCTTGATAAGGGAGAATACTCTGTTTTCATTGAGAAAGACGAAACAACTTATTCTGTTGAGAATAAGGCTGGTGTTGGATTTATCAATGAAGCTATGCGTGGAACACTGAAAATCGTCAAGACATCTTCAGACGGTAAGGTCAAGGGTTTTGCGTTCAGAGTAACCGGAGCAAACGGTTATGATATGACATTTGAAACAGATAAGAACGGCGAAATCGTGATTGAGGGACTTCGTATTGGCGAATATACCGTATCCGAAGTGGCAAACAATGCCTCTGCCGCATATATCACACCTGCCGACCAGAATGTTACTATCAAACTTGATGAAACAGCCGTTGTAAAAATGCACAATGAGTTGAGGGATACTCCGAAAACAGGAGATGATACCAATATGAAACTTTGGTATGTCCTTGCCGGACTTTCTGCTGTCGGTATCGCCGTAACTTCTGTTGTTGCACACAAAAAGAAGAAAAAGGAGGGTAACGAGTAATGGAAGCAAAGACAATTATCGCTATCGCATTAGTCGTCGTTATTGTCGGCGGCTTTATCTTTCTTCAGGTTAAAAACCGTAAGAAGTAAGTAACAAGCGAACATTAACCAGTCGGGGCAGAGCGTAAAAAACTCTGTCCCTTTAATTTTTGGAGGAACATTATGAAACAACAGAAAACGGTGGAGAGCCGAGTGCTTGAAATCTTAAAGGAATGCCCGATGTCGAGGTATGATGATATGCTTCTCATTCTGCATTATTACAATCGGTACGGATATATACCTGCCGGAAATCTTCCGCTTGAGGATATTGTATTTAATTACCGAGCATACGGACTTCCTTGTTTTGAAACCATACGCAGGGCAAGGCAGAGAGTACAGTCCCTTTTTCCTGAGTATTCACGTAATCCGCAGAAAGAAGAACAGAGCGGCAGTATTTCTATTGTAATCAACATTAGCTAAGGAGGTATTTTCGTGAAAGACAAAGCAACTTTTCAGAATAAGGTCAAGGTGCTGAATAAACTCTTTGACTCCGGTTGTGATACGGAGAAAAAGTTGCAGCAGCTTGATATGGAAGCAATCCTGAAAATCCCGAATATCACGATTCCTGATATGGGTGTGATTATGGAGCTTCAGAAGAATACAAAGTCCGGTAAACTCTTTTCGTATTTGGGCGGCGGTTCTGATGAAGCAACAAAAATGAGAGGTAAGGAAAATGAAGCAACAGGAGAATAGAGCAGAGCCGCAGGAAAAGCAAATTCGATTTATAGACAGTCATTACAATTTGAAATTCTATATTCCAGATGGAGGGAAAATCAGGATTACTTTTCGTGATGGACACACAGCAGACAGAGTATGTAAGTATATTGATGACTACCATTTGTACGTCGGAAATTGCTGCTATCATATATGCGAGTTTGCTGAAAAAATGGAGCTTAGTGGAAGCAAAGTTGAACCTGTCAATCAATCCGAACCGTCAAAAAACAAGACCAGAAACAGAGAAAAACAGCGATAAGGAGGTGCAAGAGTAATGGCACGAAAATATGACCTTATTTCTGAGCTTTACAACCGCACCTGCAAAACGGTTGTGTCAAATCCTCAGAACTGGCAGGCATTCTTAGCTTCGGCTTGCCGAAATTATAAGTTACGCTATGACGAACAGCTTCTTGTATATGCACAGCGACCCGATGCAACAGCGGTTCTTGAGATAGAGCAGTGGAACAAAATTTTTGGCAGATGGGTCAACCGAGGTGCCAGAGGTATTGCTGTTTTTGCTGATGAGAACCGTTCACGGCAAAGGCTGACACATTACTTTGATATTTCAGATACTCACGAAAGCAGATATTCAAGAACAGTCCCGATTTGGGATATGCGTCAGGAATACGAAGCTGATGTGATTGAAACATTGGAAAGCACTTTCGGAGAGATTGAGAATAAGAGCAGTCTTGCCGAAGCAATTATTGGAGCAGCAAGAAATGCGGCAGAGGATAATATCCCTGATTATCTGCAAGACCTTTACTATGCAACCGAGGGCAGTTCCTTTGAGGAAGTGGAAGAGGATATTGTGGCTTTCATTTATAAAAATGTCGTGGCAAACAGTGTTGCATATATGATGATGTCAAGGCTTGGCGTTGATACGGACGGTTATTTTGAACTTGATGACTTCAGAGATGTTACTAACTTCAATACGCAGGAAACACTCAATGCACTTGGATTTGCTACCAGTGATATTGCAGAAATGGGATTGACGGAAGTATCTAAAACAATTACTGCACTCAACCGTCAAAATCGTATAATTGTCGGTCAGGACAGAAATGAATACAATAAGGTTGAAAATAACGACGAAAGGAGTTTGGACAATGAACGAACTGACCTACACGATGGTGGGCGATTACAGCCTTCCGAACCTGAAACTTCCACAGCAGCCGGAAGTGACGTTGGGCAGATACGCTCAGATGAGGAGAGAGTTTCTGAAGGAACATCACAGAGTCCTTTACTACAATCTCCTGACGAGGGGCGAACTGACACAGCACTTGGCGGAAGTGGAACAGAGAGCCAGCAAGATGGAGGAAACAATCCTGAGCCAGATGGCACAGAAAGAGGGAGTGACCGAACAGATGAAAGCGGAGGATATGATGAAATGGGTTCGTCTGATGAACTCCCTTCGCAGCTCGGCACAGGAAATCGTGAAAGCGGAAGTGATATTCGCTTAGAGTATTACGACAGAACGCACGAGGATAAAAGCCTTCCGTTCTTTGGACGTGATGAAGTAATCAATGAAATTCTCAGAACGACACCACATTTGTCGGCAAGTTTGGAAGAAATCAAAGATTATTATGAACGTAATCCTGATAACAAAGACCGCACAGAGTATATAAAGAGTATTTTCAATAATGATTATACCGAACTTACTTTAGAGGACGGCGGGACAGTAGGGTACAAGACCTTTGAAAACGTTCTGCATTTGTGGGAGGGCAAATACGACAGCAGAACCGCACAGAGCTTTTATGATTGGGCTGTTATTGCTCGACATTTTGAAGCTATGCGATTACTGGGAGAATTAAGTGACAGCATAAAACCATTACCGTCAATGGACGGTCAGATGACATTCATATTAGACGGTCGGGCAGAGAAAAAGAAAACCTCTGCCTTTGTTTTTTCTCAGGAGATTATCGACGCTGTTCTTGCGAATGGAAGCGGATTTTCTGAGGGAAAAATGCGTATCTATGAACAGTTTGAAAAAAGCCTTTCTGCAAAAGAAAATGCCGACTTCTTGAAAAATGAATACGGTTGGGGCGGTTCTTATCCCGTCATAATCGGGGCAGGCATTGATGAGAGCCACGATGGAAAAGGTATTACGATTACGAAAGGCATCGGTAAAGAAAATCCACATATCACACTTTCGTGGTCGCAGGTGGAGAAGCGTATCGGGGAACTTATCCGAATGGACAGATACTTAAATCCAAAGGAAAAAGAACGTTATCCTCAGTGGCTTGAAAGTCAAGAGGAACGCAGAGCCAAAATCGAGGAAATGAAAAGAAATCGTGAGATACTCTCTAATGCACCACCGGAGCAGGAGGTTGAACCAGCCGAAAAAGAACCTGAAGAAGCAGAACAGCCGCAAGATGTGCAGTATGAATATCATCTTGGCGATAAGGTGTATATCGGTGCTTCTGAGTATGAAATCTTATCTGTTGATGATGAGAGAGTAATGCTCTATGACTATGATATGCCACTGTTCAATAAGGAATTTTCACGCACAGAGTTTGACAGAAAAGTGCGTGAGAACCCGATGAATGAGCATTTGATTGTGAAGGAAGAACCTGCCGAAGAAAGAAATGAAACGGAAGAAGTTCAGACCAATATGGGCAGTATGCCGATTGAGGATTATCGAGAGATAGTAGCTTCACAGTCAGGTTTTGACAGCTATGATGAGATGTATCATCAGGGGTATCGCATAGGAAACGGTTATGATAAAGAGCCTGAGCCGGTAGTTCCTGCTTGGGAGCATAAGAAAAAGGTCAAGGGCTTTGACCTGCACCCTGATGTGCCTATGGCAGACCGTCATACCTTTAATCTCAGAGAAAATGAGGTTGAAACAGTTGGTAAAAAAGAACGCTTCCGCAGAAATATTATGGCGATACAGCTTCTTAAAAAATGTCAGGAAGAAAACAGATTTGCCACTCCTGAAGAACAGATTATCTTATCAAAGTATGTCGGTTGGGGTGGGCTTTCAGAAGCCTTTGATGAAAATAATTCAGCGTGGGCAACTGAATATCTGGAACTTTCTTCGGTATTAACACCGGAGGAATATGCTTCGGCAAGAGAAAGCACGTTGACTGCGTTCTACACGCCGCCCGAAGTAATAACAGCCATTTATAAGGCAATGGAGCAGATGGGCTTTCAGGAGGGCAACTTGTTAGAGCCGTCCTGCGGTATCGGTAATTTCATCGGTATGCTGCCGGACACAATGCAGGACAGTAAGATTTACGGTGTGGAACTTGATACGATTTCCGCAGGGATTGCACAGCAGCTTTATCAGAAAACAACCATTGCGGCACAAGGATTTGAAGAAACCAATTTGCCGGACAGCTTCTTTGATGGAGTGGTTGGTAATGTGCCTTTTGGAGATTTTAAGGTATCGGATAAAAGGTATGACAAGTATAAGTTCCTGATACACGATTACTTTTTTGCAAAGTCCCTTGATAAGTTAAGACCCGGCGGTGTGATGGCTCTTGTAACGAGCAAAGGCACAATGGATAAGGAAACTTTAGCAGTACGAAAGTATATTGCACAGAGAGCAGAGCTTCTTGGAGCAATTCGATTGCCGAATAATACCTTTAAGGGTAATGCAGGAACGGAAGTCGTTTCGGATATTCTTATCCTGCAAAAGAGAGACAGACTGATAGATATTGAGCCGGATTGGGTTCATCTTGATACCGATGAGAACGGAATTAAGATGAACTCTTATTTTGTGCAGCACCCTGAAATGATACTTGGAGAAATGAAGATGGTATCGGGGCGTTTCGGTATGGAATCAACTTGTGTACCGTATGAAAATGCAGACCTTGCAGCACAGCTTGATGAAGCGGTAGCAAATATTCACGGAGAAATCACGGAATATGAAACCGAGGAAGAACTGGAGGAGGAAGATAATTCTATTCCGGCAGACCCAACAGTGCGAAACTTTTCCTATACGGTAGTGGACGATAAAATCTATTATCGTGAAAATTCCCGTATGACTCCGGTGGAAGTGTCGGCAACCGCAGAGAACCGAATTAAGGGTATGATTGCTATTAGAAATTCCGTCAGAACGCTGATTGAATTGCAGACAGAAGATTACCCTGACAGCGAAATCAAAGCGGAGCAGGAGCGATTAAACAGACTTTATGATACCTTTTCAGGTAAGTACGGACTCATTAACAGCCGTGCAAATACTTCTGCTTTTTCGCAGGACAGTTCATTCTCTTTGCTTTCCGCATTGGAGATAATCGGAGAGGACGGAGAACTGGAACGTAAGGCTGATATGTTTTCTAAGAGGACAATTAAGCCGCATACTCCGGTTACTTCTGTTGATACGGCAAGCGAAGCGTTGGCGGTATCTCTTGGAGAAAAAGCTACGATTGATATGGACTATATGATGGAGCTTTCCGGTAAATCGGAGAATGAAATCTTTGAGGACTTAAAGGGTGTTATCTTCTTAAATCCGCTTTATGAGTATGGTAATGCTTACGAATCGAAGTATCTGATGGCTGATGAATACCTTTCGGGTAATGTCAGGGAGAAGCTGAGAATTGCAAAGAACTCGGCAGAACTCTATCCGGAAGATTATAAGGTCAATGTGGAAGCACTTCAAAAGGTGCAGCCGAAAGACCTGACTGCAAGTGAAATTTCCGTGCGACTTGGTGCAACTTGGCTGCCACCGGACGATGTGCAGGAGTTTATCTTTCATTTGCTTGAAACACCACGCTATGCACAGTGGAATATCAAAGTTCACTTTTCTCCATTTACGAGTGAGTGGAATATTGAGGGCAAATCTTATGACAAAGGAAATGTAAGGGCATATAACACTTACGGAACTTCCCGCATCAATGCCTATAAGATTATCGAGGAAACGCTGAACTTAAAAGATGTGCGTATCTTTGATTATATCGAAGATGATGAGGGCAGGAAAAAGGCTGTCCTGAATAAAAAGGAAACAGCAATTGCTCAGTCGAAGCAAGAAATGATTAAGCAGGAATTTCAGGACTGGATATGGTCTGACCCTGAACGCAGGGAAAGGCTTTGCAAATCCTACAATGAGAAATTCAACAGTGTCAGACCTCGTGAGTATGATGGAAGTCATATCATCTTCAATGGTATGAATCCTGAAATTGAACTCAGGGAACATCAGAAAAATGCAGTTGCCCATATCCTTTACGGAGGAAATACACTTCTTGCACACGCAGTCGGAGCAGGAAAAACTTTTGAAATGGTAGCGGCAGCACAGGAGTCGAAAAGGCTTGGGCTTTGTAACAAGTCACTGTTTGTTGTACCAAATCACTTGACCGAACAATGGGCGGCTGAGTATTTGCAGCTCTATCCGGTGGCGAATATCCTTGTCGCAACAAAGAAAGATTTTGAAACCAAGAACCGTAAAAAGTTCTGCGGCAGGATTGCAACTGGAGATTATGACGCCGTTATTATCGGACATTCACAGTTTGAAAAAATCCCGATGTCCATTGAAAGACAGAGGGCAATCTTAGAACAGCAGCTTGAGGAGATAACCGGAGGAATTGCGGAACTCAAGCGAAACCGAGGAGAAAACTTCTCCATAAAGCAGCTTGAAAAGTCAAAGAAATCTATCAGGCAGAAACTTGATAAACTCAATGACCAGACGAAAAAAGATGATGTTGTAACCTTTGAGGAACTTGGTGTAGACAGGCTTTTTGTTGATGAAAGCCATTATTATAAGAACCTTTATCTTTATACAAAAATGCGTAATGTGGGCGGTATCGCACAGACGGAAGCACAGAAATCTTCCGACCTCTTTATGAAGTGCCGTTACCTTGATGAGATTACCGGAGGACGAGGAACCGTATTCGCAACGGGTACACCTATCTCAAACAGTATGGTGGAACTCTATACGATACAGCGATATTTGCAGTACAACACGCTTGTGAAAAATGGGTTGCAGCACTTTGACGCCTGGGCTTCCACTTTCGGAGAAACCATTACGGCAGTGGAACTTACACCGGAAGGAACAGGATACAGAGCAAAGACAAGGTTCGCAAAATTCTATAACTTGCCTGAACTAATGGCGATGTTCAAGGAGATAGCGGACATTAAGACAGCGGATATGTTGAACCTGCCAGTACCGGAAGCAAAGTACCATAACATTGCAGTAAAGCCGTCAGAAATGCAGAAAGAGATGGTGGCTTCCCTTGCAGAGAGAGCCGAGCAGGTGCGTGGCGGCGGTGTGGATTCAAGCGTAGATAATATGCTGAAAATCACGAATGACGGAAGAAAACTGGCTCTTGACCAGCGTATGCTCAATGATATGCTGCCCGATTTTGAGGGCAGTAAAATCAATGCCTGCGTCGATAACATCTATCGGATATGGAAAGAAAATGCCGACAAGAAATCAGCACAGCTTGTGTTTTGTGACCTTTCCACGCCGAAGAATGACGGCACATTTTCCGTCTATAACGACATTAGGAAAAAGCTGATTGAGAGAGGTATTCCTGAAAGTGAAGTGAAGTTCATACACGAAGCCGACACGGATATGAAGAAAAAAGAACTGTTCCAAAAGACCCGCAAAGGAGAAGTCAGAGTGCTTCTCGGCTCTACTCAGAAGATGGGAGCAGGAACGAATGTGCAAGACAAACTTATCGCACTTCACGACGTGGATTGTCCGTGGCGACCTTCAGATTTGGAGCAGCGTTCCGGTAGAATTGTCCGTCAGGGCAATGAAAATCCGCAGGTAGATATTTACCGCTATGTAACAGAGCAGACCTTTGATGCATACCTCTATCAGCTTGTGGAAGGTAAGCAGAAGTTCGCAAGTCAGATTATGACGAGCAAATCTCCGGTCAGGTCGGCAGAGGATATTGATGAAACCGCACTGTCCTATGCGGAGATAAAAATGCTTGCAACAGGCAATCCGTATATCAAAGAAAAGATGGACTTAGACATTCAGGTGCAGAAGCTGAAGATGTTAAAATCCAATTTCTTATCGGAGAAATACGGACTGGAAGATAAGGTCATCAAGTTCTACCCACAACAGATTGCTTACTTAAAATCCCGTGTAGAGGGACTTACAAAAGATGTTGAAACAGCAAAATTACACCCGAAACCGATAGACGAGCAGCCGCTTGGAATGATGGTATCGGGTGTTTCTTATTCCGAAAAAGCCGAAGCTGGTCAGGCAATCATCAATGCCTGCAAGTCAATGAACAGTCCCGATGCGATACCACTTGGCGAGTACCGTGGCTTTCAAATGGAACTGTATTTTGATACGGTGCAGCGTAATTATGTTGTGAAATTAAAAGGCGAAACGAGCAGAGATGTACCGCTTGGCGATGATGCTCATGGTAATATCGTGAGAATAGATAACGGCATTGAACGCTTTGAAGAAACACTTGCTGATACGAAGAACAGCCTTGAAAATACGGAAAAGCAGTTTGAAACAGCGAAGCAGGAAATCGAAAAGCCGTTTGCCAAAGAGGAAGAATTGAGGGCGAAAACTGCCAGACTTGATGAGCTGAATATCCTGCTCAATATGGATAAAAAAGAAAATGAGATTGTCGGCGGAGAGCCTGATGAGGGCGAGCCAGTCGGCGGCAGAAAGGAGAAATCGTATGAGAGATAAACAGGAAGGCGGTGGTCGATATGCCTTTTATCGCACCTGAGTTAATCATTCAGGCGAAGCAGATGGACTTACTAACTTACCTGAAAAATTATGAACCGTATGAGCTGGTTAAGTCTTCAGGTAACACCTATTGCACCAGAACCCACGACAGTTTGAAGATTTCAAACGGGAAATGGATATGGTGGTCGAGAGGTATCGGTGGCAGGAGTGCATTGGATTATCTGATTAAGGTCAAAGGTTACAGCTTCCTTGAAGCGGTGGAAACCATTATCGGACACACAGCGATTCAGGCTACGGTCTATGAAAAGCCACAGCCAAAAGAGGAAAATAAACCGCTTCTTCTCCCTGAAAAATGTGCTTCCAACAGAGTGATTACAGAGTATCTTTTCGGGAGAGGAATAGATTTTGAAATCATCAATTACTGTATCTCCAATGACCTTATCTTTGAGAGCCTGCCGTATCACAATGTTGTGTTTGTAGGCTATGACGAGAAGAAAGAACCGAAATATGCAGCCTACCGGTCCACGAATAAGCGTAGGATTATGGGTGATTGCAGTGGCAGTAAAAAAGATTATTCTTTTCGGCTTGGTAAGGAAAACTTGGAGGAAGTACACCTCTTTGAGTGTGCCATTGACTTGTTATCCTATGCCACGCTTGCGAAGCTGAACGGGCAGGATTGGAAAGAAATGAGCTTTGTTTCGCTGTCCGGGGTGTATTCTCCGGCAAAGAAAATTGAGGACAGTAAAGTGCCGATTGCATTGGAAAAGTATCTTGGCAGTAACCCATCTGTCAGGAAAATCCGTCTCCATTTTGACAATGATATAGCGGGCAGAAAGGCAGCACAGACCTTAAAAACCATTCTGCCAGATAAGTATGAAATCGTTGATGAGCCACCAAAAGCAGGTAAGGACTTCAACGATTTTCTTTGTATGCGGATGGGAATTTACAATAAAAAAACACACGAAAGGAATGAAGAACGATGAATGATTCTAAGATTAAAGTTCTCTTGGTAGAACCGGAAAAGTACCCGAAGGAAATTGTAATCGACGACAGTCTGGAAGCAATGCAGGAGGTTGTCGGCGGGGATATTGAGGAATATATGCCCTATGACGATGACGTTGCAATCATCTGTAATGAGGAAGGAAAGATGAGAGGACTTCCGCTTAACCGTGCAGTTTATGTGCAGGACAACGATAAGAAAGAAATGGTAGATATTATCTGCGGCAAGTTCTTTATCTGTTATGCACCGCTTGAGAGTGAGAGCTTTCAGAGCTTGCCGGACAATATGATGAAGAAGTATAAGGAACAGTTCAAGTATCCCGAACGCTTTTCTAAGGATGTGGGCGGCAATATCGTGGCTGAACCTTTTAAGCCGAAATCAAAGGATTATGAGAGATAGTAGCCTGAGAACGGGGCAACCCGGAGGAGATGTTTATTCTTAGCGAGCAGACCATTTGGATAAACACAGTTTCCCAAACGGTAAAAGGCTCGTTAGGGGTTGCCCCTAATACCCCGTGAGAAAGGAGAACTTGATTTGAGAGAGTTATTACTTATCGCCGCTGGGACACTGCTCGGCAGTTGTCTTGGCGTTACGATGATGTGCTTATTCCAGATTAACAAAGATTGCAGAGTAAAGAGAAAGGAAGATACCGATTATGAGAAAGAGAAACATTCAGAAGATTGTACGCTTTAACCGCAAGGAAGCACAGGACTTGGCAGCAAAGGCAAAGAAGGCTTGTCTTTCCGAAGCCGGACTTATCCGTTTACTTATCAGAGGTTACGAGCCGAAAGAGAAACCCGATGACCGCTTCTATGATGTGATGAGGGAACTTTCCTCTATCGGTAATAACATCAATCAGCTTGCGGCTAAAGCAAATACGCTTGGTTTCATTGACGCACCTATGCTGAAGAATGAAGCTGCAAAGTGGAATAAGTTCCAGTCAGAGATTGAAAGGACATATCTTCGTCCAAATCAGAGCGAAATGAAATGGCAGTAACAAAGTTGTGGTCGGTAACAGAAAGGCTCGGTCAGGTCATTGACTATGCGACCAATCCCGAAAAGACTTCTGCAAAAATCAAAAGGGAGTTTTCGCCGGAACAGTATCAGGCTCTTGCAGATGTTATTGCTTATGCAAAGGACGAAGAAAAAACAGAACGAGAATTTTATGTTGAGGGTATCAACTGTAATGTGGCGATTGCCCGTGACCAGTTCATAACGGTTAAGGAACAGTACCAAAAGACAGACGGTATCCAAGCCTATCACGGATATTTGAGTTTCAAGGAAACAGATATATCTCCTGAGATGGCACAGAAAATCGGAATGGAATTTGCAAATGAAGTGTGGGGGAAAAGATTTCAGGTTGTTGTGACAACCCATCTGAACACAAAGCACCTGCACTGCCATTTTGTCATCAACTCTATTTCCTTTGTCGATGGCAAACATTTGTGGGGCGAGGAAAAAGCGTGGTTCAAATTCCGAAAGGTTGCAGACAGAATTTGTGAGAAGTACGGACTTTACTATGACCCGAATCCGAACCGCAGTAAGCAGTCGGATTATCTGACGATGAAAGAAAAGGCAGGAATGCCGACACGCTACTCGGTTGCAAAAGAAGCCATTGATTATGCTATCGACCACAGCAAGACCCTGAAAGAATTTCAGTTTGCACTCAAGGAAATGGGATATGCTTATAACCTAAGTCCAAGCCGAAAATACTGGACGGTCATTCCAAAGGGATACGATAAGCCGATACGACTGAAAAATCTCGGAGCAGATTATACTAATGACCGGATTATAGAGCGTATCAAAGAAAATCGTGATAGATGGGCAGAGATTGAGCCGTTCCAGAGGGCAACTTATAAACCAAGACAGTACCGTATGCAGACCAGAGGACAGAAGCTGAAAAAGAAAGGCGGACTTTATGGGCTGTATCTGTATTACTGTTACAGACTCGGTTATCTGCCCAAGTATAAGAAACAGAATAACGCAAGGCTTCATTATCTTTTGAAAGATGATTTGATGAAGCTCGATAAGATTACTGATGAAGTAAGGCTGCTCGGACGAGAAAATATTTCCACGGACGAACAGCTTTTTTCATATAAGACTTCCTTAGAGGAGCAGATGAAAAATCTGATTGCCGGAAGAACACATCTCCGAAAAAAGATAAGAACAAAAATTGATGATGGTCAGCTTCAGGCGGCAAAAGATGAAATCGCTTCTATCAACGGAGAATTGAAAAAACTCCGAAGGGAAGTAAAACTCTGCGAGGATATTGCGGAGAGGTCAAAGGTTATGGAAGAAAATCTTGAGCATATCGAAACAGAGGAACAAAAACAGCAGAGAAAGGAGAAATCACGCTATGAACAACGGTGGTGACGCAGCAGAGCAGGTCGTTAGGCTTTCGCTTGAAGGATTTGAAGTTGCTGCAAGATTAAGCGGTTCGGCGGCGAAGAATATCGCATTGCTTTTGGTATCGGTTCTGAAGCAGGAACAAAAGACGAAGGGCAAAGCAAGGCTTACCAATATGATTAAGTCAGGCAAGGAGCTGAAAGTTTTTTCCATTCCGCAAAAGGATTTGAAGAAGTTTACCGAACAGGCAAAACGCTATGGCGTTCTTTATTGTGTCCTCAGAGATAAGAACACAAAGGGAGAGAACGCTCCGGTAGATATTATCGCAAGAGCAGAGGACGCTTCTAAAATTCAGCGTATCGTTGAAAGATTTGAACTTGGCAAAGTGGATAAGGCTTCGATTGTCAGTGAAGCAGAGAAAGCTATCGCAGACCGTGAAGCAGTTGAAAAAGAAAAGCCGACCAAATCCAAGAGTGAAATCATTATGGAAGAAGCAGTCAGAAATCCGATGCAGAAAGAGGAGCGAGCAAACGCAAACCCCTCAGTCGCCAAAACAGACAAAAGCCCTCTGTCAAGGCAAAACTCAGAGCCGGTAGAAACGCAATCTGATAAGGGTGTTGCAAAGCCAGTGGAAAAGCCATCGGTCAAAGAGAAACTTGACCGTTACAAGGCACAGGCAAAACAGCAAAAAGAAGCAGAGCGTAAAGAGCCGGAGGTTAAGAAAGACGGCAAGAAGCCACAGCAGAAAAACGGTCAGACGGTACACCGTCAGCCGAAGAAAAAACCCAAAACAAAAGAGAGGTAATTCACTATGACAAATGATTTCAAACCCGCAAAGGCTGGCGGTAATCAGCCAAGATTATCCAAAGAGGAGTATGCGGAAAAGAAGCGAGCAGAAAAAGAAAAAGTCTATCAGATGATTGATGACGCTGCCCGTGAGATTGTGAGTGACCCTGAGAAGTTCAAGAGCTTTCTTGATACACAGAGTCGAATGGACAGATATTCCGCAGCAAATGCTCTCCTTATTTACAGTCAGTATCCGCAGGCGACACAGCTTAAAGATTTTGATGATTGGGGTAAGGACAATGTGAAGATTACCAAAGGGGCAAAGAGTATTTCTATTCTTGAACCAGTGGAATACACAAGAGCAGATGGTTCTCCGGGTATTTCCTACAATGTCAAAAAGGTATTTGATGTTACGCAGACAAATGGAAGAAAAGCTCCGGCGGTGTCTACAAACCGTGACCCGAAAGCACTTATCACGACAATGCTTGATGTATCTCCGGTAGAGGTTGCAGCAACCGATGAACTTCCATATCCGAATATGGCAGCTTTCTATAATAATGAAAAGCAGACCTTGTATGTGAAGCGTAATGTGGGCGACAGCGTAGCAGTTGCTCAGTGTGTCGCTCAGGAACTCGGACACGCACAGCTTTCCATCAACAGTGAAAGTTACAGCCGCAGGGATATGGGCTTTCAGGCAGTGTGTATCGGATATATGCTTTGCAAGAAGTATGGAGTAGATACACAGAATTTTGCAATTAACCGCATTCCGGAGGGACTGGCTTCCAAAGAGCCGAAGGAAATCCGTGCGGAGCTTTCCAAGACACGAAATGCAATGGCAGAAATTCACAGTCATATCTCTGATGAAATGTTCCGCAAAAAGCAGGAGCGTTCAAAGGACTATGAGAGATAATGGAGGGCAGATATGGAAAAAGAAAAACTCTACCACATTGCTTTGGACGATTACGAACACGGTGTTGTCATTCGCTCCTTAAACGATGAGAAAACAAAGTTAATGGAGGAAGGCAAGTCCGCAGACGCAGTAGACGACCTGCTTGTAAAAGTCGGAAATGCCCCATTGAAAAAGTTCAAAGTGATTGAAAGGAAACGCTCAGATGAAGCGAGATAATGACAGGCAGACTGCCATTATTTTATCCATTGTCGGTATTGTTCCGGTTATATGGCTGGCACTTCTGATTGCACCTTCCATAAGCGGAGGACTGCCGGAGATAGCAGCCAATCTTGCGACACTTTTTGATAATCCGTTTTCCATAGAATTATGTGAGGACAGCCTGAAAACTGTCCTCATTTTGCTTTTGTGCTATGGAATGGGTATCGTGATTTACTTTTCGACAAGAAAGAATTACCGCAGACGAGAAGAACACGGTTCTGCCAAATGGGGCAATGTCAGAGCCATTGATAAAAAGTACCGACAAAAGCCGCTGTCAGAGAATAAGCTGATGACTCAGAATGTGTGCATTGGACTTAATGCCAAGAAACACAGACGAAATCTGAATACGCTTGTGTGCGGTGGCTCCGGTGCAGGTAAGACAAGATTTTATGCAAAGCCTAATATTATGAATGCTGCCAGAAACAGCTATGTGATATTAGACCCGAAAGGGGAAATCCTGCGAGATACGGGACATCTTCTTGAGAAGAAAGGTTATGAAGTGCGTGTGCTTGATTTGATTTCAATGGAGAAAAGCCATTGTTACAATCCGTTTGTTTATTTGCAGAATGACAATGATGTGCAGAAGCTCGTGACAAATCTTTTCAAGAGTACCACTCCGAAAGGTTCACAGAGTAATGACCCGTTTTGGGATACGGCAGCGTCAATGCTTCTGCTTGCACTTGTATTTTATCTGCACTATGCAGCACCACCGGAAGAACAGAATTTTGCAATGGGAATGGAACTGCTCAGCGCCGGGGCGAGTGAGGACGAGGACGACCCAAGTCCTTCTCCGCTTGATAATCTGTTTTCAGATTTGATGATAGATAACCCTGACCACATTGCTTTGAAGTATTACCACTCTTATCATTCCGGTTCTTCCAAAACATTAAAATCCATACAGATAACCCTTGCAGCAAGGCTTGAAAAGTTTAACTTGGAAAGTCTTGCTGCTCTTACTTCTGCCGATGAACTGGATTTGCAGTCACTCGGAGAGAAAAAAGTGGCACTGTTTGCACTGATACCGGATAACGACTCCAGCTTCAACTTCTTGGTATCCATTCTTTACACACAGCTCTTTCAGCAGTTGTTTTATGCAGCCGACCATATTCACGGCGGCTGTCTGCCGATGCCCGTTCATTTTATGATGGACGAATTTGCCAATGTTTCACTGCCGGACGACTTCGACAAAATACTGTCGGTTATGCGTTCCCGTGGGGTATCGGTAAGTATCATCTTGCAGAATTTGGCACAGCTTAAAGCCTTGTTTGAAAAACAGTGGGAGAGCATTGTGGGTAACTGCGATGAATTTCTTTACCTCGGTGGAAATGAGCAGTCAACCCATAAATATGTGTCGGAGCTGTTAGGTAAGGAAACCATTGATACCAACACATTCGGAAAGAGTACCGGAAGAAGTGGTAACTATTCCACTAACTATCAGATTAGCGGCAGAGAGTTACTTACCCCTGATGAGGTGCGTATGCTCGATAATCAGTACGCTATTTTATTTATCCGTGGGGAAAGACCCATTATGGATTTCAAATATGACATTATGAAACACCCGAATGTGGCACTTACCACAGACGGAAAGGCAAGTCCTTATAAGCACGGAGAAGTCACAAAAGATATTGCTTCGATTGCTATTTGGGACATTGACCCTGCAACACTTCCTGAAAAGGAAATGGAAGAAACGAACTGGGAACTTCTTTCTGATGAGGAGATGGAAGCTCTGTTCATAAACAATCAAACAAATTAAATTTTGGAGGTATTCAACTATGACTATTTTTAAGAAAAAAGCAACTGACATTCAGGAAACAAAGAAACTGCCTATGACCGGAAAGGTTCAGAAAGGCTTCCGTGCTTACTGCACAATGGTCATTGTCGGTGCGTTGGCACTTGGAATGACAACGACTGCATTTGCAGCGAATGACCCGCTTACTGTAGTCAACAATCTGTCTGACTTTATCTTCGGACTTATCCGTGCCATCGGTATGATTTTGCTCGGCTTTGGTATCGTGCAGGTCGGTCTTTCACTCAAATCTCACGACCCTTCTCAGAGAGCCAATGGCTTCCTGACTCTTGCGGGTGGTGTCATTATTACTTTCGCCAAAGAAATCCTTACTCTTATCACAGGCTAAGATAAGAGTTACACAGTTATCGAGGGGTGTGCCAAGTTAAGGTACACCCCTTAATTGTAAGGAGGTGCTTTGAATGAGTGATAACTGGGTAGTTCAAAATCTTGAAAATGCCCTTGAAACTTGGAATGAAAAACTGTCGGAAATATGGACGCTCATAACAACTACACCGCAGAACTTTAAGGGCGGGAATATCTGGAAGGTTATCGTTGACATCAACGGTGCAGTTCAGGCTATCGGGCTTGCATTGCTTGTATTGTTTTTTGTGATAGGTATGGTAAAGACCTGCGGAAGTTTTACAGATGTGAAGAAACCGGAACACGCTTTAAAGCTCTTTGTTCGTTTTGCACTGGCGAAAGGTGTTATCACATACGGAATGGAACTTATGCTTGCACTATTTAATATCGTGCAGGGTACGATTTCAACCATTATGAATGCTGCCGGATTTGGAACTCCGGAACAGACGACTTTGCCCGCAGAGATGGTAACAACCATAGAGGACTGCGGATTTTTCGAGAGCATTCCATTGTGGGCGGTAACGCTTATCGGAGGATTATTTATCACAGTGCTTTCGTTCATTTTGATAATGACGGTGTACGGACGATTTTTCAAACTGTATATGTACACAGCACTTGCACCGATACCACTTTCCACATTTGCAGGAGAACCGACACAGAATGTAGGGAAAAGTTTTATCAAGAGCTATTGTGCAGTTCTGCTTGAAGGAGCAGTCATCGTACTTGCTTGTATTATTTTCTCCGTATTTGCTTCATCGCCGCCAGTAGTGAATCCTGACGCAGCAGCAGTTACGCAAGTGTGGGCATATATCGGGGAACTGGTATTTAATATGCTTGTTCTTGTCGGTGCAGTGAAAATGTCTGACCGTATTATCCGAGAGATGATGGGACTTTAAGGAGAGATTTTGAGATGAACCAAAGAGATTGTAAGAAATGTGTTTACTATGGCGGTAAACGGAAAGGCAAAGTCTTTTGCCTGAATGATAAATGCGTGAGGGAGAAAGACCAAAACCGCAGGAAAGGAAACAGATATGGAAGTAAAAATTAACCGAGAAATCAGAAATTATACAGAGTCAATGTTTTTTGGACTGTCGCTCAGACAGTTCATTTTTTCTGTTCTCGCTTGTGGCGTTGCGGTAGGACTGTATTTCTTGCTTAGACCGTATGTTGGCACGGAAACCGTATCGTGGGTGTGCATTTTGGGTGCTGCCCCGTTTGCGGCACTTGGCTTTGTGAAGTACAACGGTATGACCGCAGAAAAAGCAATCTATGCGTGGATAAAATCGGAGTTTTTAATGCCGAAGAAGTTGGTATTTCATTCCACCAATGTGTATTACGAACTGATGAAGCCAAGCATTGAACAGAAGCAGAAGGAGGTATTGAAGTCAAATGATTAAGACTCTTACGAACCTGTTTAAGCAGGATAAAGAAAAATTTGTTGTACCGAAAGGTGTGCAGGACGTGATTCCCGTAGCAGCTATCTTTGATGATGGCATTTTCAAAGTGGGAAAGGATAAATATTCAAAGACTTATCGTTTTACAGATATTAACTATGCGGTGGCAAGCCGTGAGGATAAGGAAGCGATGTTCCTTGAATATTCCGAACTTCTGAACTCCCTTGACAGTGGTGCAACGACAAAAATCACAATCAATAACCGTCGGCTCAACAGACTGGATTTTGAGCAGACAATCCTTATTCCGACAACCGGAGATAATCTGGACGAGTATCGAGAGGAATACAACAAAATGCTTCTTGATAAGGCAACGGGTGCAAACTCCATTGTTCAGGATAAGTATATTACCATTTCCATCAACAAAAAGAGTGTGGAGGACGCAAGAACTTATTTTGCCCGTGTCGGAGCAGATTTGATTGCTCATTTTGGCAGGCTCGGAAGTAAATGCGTGGAACTGGAAACAGACGAAAGACTTCGTATTTTCCATGACTTTTATCGTGTGGGAGAGGAAAGTTCTTTTCACTTTGATATTAAGGAAACAAGAAAAAAAGGACACGATTTTAAGGATTATATCTGCCCTGACACAATGGAATTTGAAAAGGACTATTTCAAGATGGGAAACCGTTATGGAAGAGTCCTTTTTCTTCGTGAATATGCGTCCTATATCAAGGACAGTATGGTAGCAGAACTTACGGATATGAACAGAAATCTGATGATGTCCATTGATATTGTTCCCGTTCCGACTGATGAAGCAGTAAAGGAAGCGGAGAACCGTCTGCTTGGTGTGGAAACCAATATTACAAACTGGCAGCGTAGGCAGAATGCCAATAACAACTTCTCTGCAACTGTTCCGTATGATATGGAGCAGCAGAAGAAAGAAATGAAAGAGTTCCTCGATGACCTTACGACCCGTGACCAGAGAATGATGTTCGCTGTTATCACGATGGTTATTACAGCAGACAGCAAAGAACAGCTTGAGAATGATACGGAAGCATTGCTTACCACAGCAAGAAAACATCTTTGCCAGTTTGCAACGCTGAGATTTCAGCAGGTAGATGGACTCAATACGGTAATGCCGTTTGGAACAAGAAAGATTGATGCGTTCAGAACACTTACAACAGAGAGCCTTTCGGTATTTATTCCTTTCAGGGTGCAGGATATTTTCCACGAGAACGGTATTTATTATGGTCAGAATGTTATCAGCAAAAATATGATTATCGCAGACCGTAAGCAGCTTTTGAATGGTAATTCTTTTATTCTCGGTGTATCTGGTGGTGGAAAGTCATTTGCGGCAAAGGGAGAAATCATCAATCAGGTGCTTTCTTCGGACGCAGATATTATTATCATCGACCCTGAGCGAGAGTATTCACAGCTTGTCAATGCGATGGGCGGAGAAGTAATCAATATTTCTGCTACTTCTGACAATCACATCAATGCAATGGATATGAATAAGGATTACGGCGACGGTGCAAACCCTGTCATTTTGAAATCGGAGTTTATTATGTCCCTTTGTGAACAGCTTATCGGCGGAACAAATCTCGGAGCAAAGCAGAAGTCTATCATTGACCGTTGCACGGCAAGCGTGTACCGCAGTTATCAGCAGAATGACTATCAGGGGCATATACCGACCTTGCAGGATTTCAGGGCAGAACTTTTGCAGCAGGACGAACCGGAAGCAAAGGAACTGGCACTTGCCATTGAGCTTTTTACGCATGGTTCTCTGAACACTTTTGCAAAGCAGACGAATGTGGATACCAATAACCGCCTTATCTGCTATGACATTCTTGACTTGGGTAAACAGCTTATGCCGATTGGTATGCTTGTCGTCCTCGACTCTATCCTGAACCGTATCACACAGAACCGTGCAAAGGGTAAGAATACCTTTATCTTCATTGATGAGATTTATCTTCTGTTCCAGCACGAATACTCTGCAAACTTCCTCTTTACCTTGTGGAAGCGTGTGAGAAAATACGGGGCATACGCAAGTGGAATCACTCAGAATGTCGATGACCTTTTGCAGAGCCACACAGCGAGGACAATGCTTGCAAACTCAGAGTTTATCATTATGCTGAATCAGGCTTCCACAGACAGGCTTGAGCTTGCAAAACTTCTGAATATTTCCGACCTCCAGATGTCCTATATCACGAACGTGGAAGCAGGACACGGACTTATCAAGGTGGGAAGTTCTCTTGTACCGTTTGCAAACAAATTCCCTAAGAACACGAAACTTTATAAACTGATGACAACCAAGCCGGGCGAAGCGTAAGGAGGGATTTATAATGTCTAAAATTCAATTTCGCAATGCTGCACACAGAGATTTTGTATTGGAAAATCTGGATAAGTGCAAAGTCAATGACTGCTATCACAGAGCATTTTTCTATGTGATGGGGATTTCAGAAGAAACGAGAATGAATATCGGAAAGATGTTTGATTTCAAGAGCGATTGTATCATACCGGAAGGTATGCACGGCGGTTGGCAGACAAGCGGCACAGTCAAGGTCTGCCATCTTGCCTTTAATCTCTGGAATGGATTTACGGAAGAAGGCAGGGAAAATCTCTATACACCGGAGGAACTGTTCTGTTGTGGATATGCTCCGTATTTTATGGAGGGTATCAAGTTGAGGTATCCAGAGTATTGCAGGGATTTGACCCCGCCTAAGAGAAACGATATGGAAAGGTAAAAGAAAATGAGCAGAAAAATCTATATTATTATTGCGGTGGTGCTTACGGTAGTGTTGTCGGTAAGCACCTTCTTTATTATTCGTAATCACATTGACTCTGCCAAGCAGAATGAAGTCTATGATAATCTTGCGGAGATTGTGGAGGACGAGCCGCCAAAGGAAAATGAGGGCGTGACTTTTTCGGAAGATAAAGACTATCTTGCTGAATATCTTGAACTCTATCGGCAGAATGAGGATATGGTGGGTTGGATAAAGGTTGAGGATACCAATATCAACTATCCGGTCGTACAGTCCGTAAATGAGCCGAACTTCTACCTGAAGCATAAGTTTGATAAAACCTATTCCGCTTATGGCTGTCCGTATGTGCAGGAAAATTGTGATGTGCAGAAACCTTCAGACAACATCATTATTTACGGACACCACATGAATGACGGTTCTATGTTTACGGGACTGATGAAGTACAGAAACAAGAGCTTTTGGGAAGGTCATAAGACTATTTCCTTTGACGCACTGACGGATAGACAACAGTATGAAGTGATTGCAGTCTTTAAGACGGTTGTTTATACAAATAGCTCCGACAGCTTTAAGTATTATGAGTTTACAGATGCAGAAAATGCGGCAGAGTTTGACGCATATGTTGCCAAGTGCAAGGAACTTTCTCTGTATGATACCGGAGTATTAGCAGAGTATGGCGACAAGCTGATTTCTCTTTCTACTTGTGAATATTCAAGAAACAATGGCAGGCTTGTTGTTGTCGCTAAGAGAGTGGATTAACCCCCACTCTCTATTATTTTTCGAGAAAGGAGGAAACCGATGGCTGATATAAAAACAAGAGATACAAGCAAAGGTACAATCAAGACCATAAATAAGGCAGCAGTTGCTACGGAGCGAATGAAGAAAGCTTATGTGATGACGAAAGATAAGGCAGAACATTCTACCAATGCTTCGGAAAATTCCGCAGAGGAATATGCTTCCGATAAAATCGAAGCAGCAACGGATAGGACTGTTCACGAAACAGCATACCGTGCGGATAAAGTCGGCAGATGGGGTGTGCGTGAAACAAGACAGAATTATCAGAAAGCCAAAACGGGAATTGAGAATTTCAAGACCAAGCGTGCAGAGAAGCAGCTTCAAAAACAATCGGTCAATCCTGTCGGAAAACAGAGCATCCGAACTCTAGAGCGTACGGAGAAAACAATTAAACAGTCTGCAAGGTCGGCAGGAAATACGACAGTCAAGACCGTATCGAAAGGTGCAACCAACACTGTTCAAAGGTCGGTCAAGACCGCAGAACAAATGGCAAAGACTTCTATTAAGACCACAAAAGAAGCTGCCATTATAGCACAGAAAACAGCAAAAACAACAGCCAAAGCAACACAGAAAGCGGCTCAGACGGCAAAGAAAGCGGCTAAAGCTACAGCAGATACCGTCAAAGCCACAGCGAAAGCTACTGTTGCGACAGTCAAAGCGATTATTGCAGGGACAAAAGCATTTGTAGCAGCAATCGCAGCAGGCGGTTGGATAGCGGTGCTGATTATTATGATTGTCGTGTTGTTTGGTGCTGCCGTAGCAATGTTTGGAGGAGGAAGTGACAGTAATTCCTATACTCCGGTAAGTGCAGAGGTAGAAGCCTATGAACCTATCATACAGAAATATGCCAAAGAGTACGGCATTCCTGAGTATGTAGAACTTATCAAGGCGGTTATGATGCAGGAAAGCGGCGGCAGGGGACTTGACCCTATGCAGGCAGCAGAAGGAAGTTTCAATACGAAGTATCCACACGAACCCAATGGAATTAAAGACCCTGAATATTCTATCCAGTGTGGAGTTCAGGAATTGAAAGCGGCTCTTACTTCGGCAGAAGTGGAAAGTCCGATAGATATGGAGCATATCAAACTTGCCCTACAAGGCTACAACTTCGGTAATGGGTATATTTCTTGGGCAAAAACAAAGTATGGCGGTTATTCTTATGCCAATGCAGTGGAGTTTTCCACTCAGCAGGCACAAAGGCTTGGTTGGGACAGTTATGGAGATACCCAATATCCGGCTCATGTTCTGAGGTACTATCCGTATGGGCGAGCCTTTACTGCTGGAGGAAATCAGGCGATTGTTGAGGTTGCTTTGACACAGGTAGGCAATCAAGGCGGACAACCTTACTGGAGTTGGTACGGCTTTAACAGTCGAGTGGAATGGTGTGCCTGCTTCGTATCTTGGTGTGCTGACCAATGCGGATATATTGAAAGCGGACTTGTTCCGAAATTTGCAGGTTGTGTGGACGGTGCAAACTGGTTTAAGTCAAATGGAAAATGGAAAGACCGCACTTATGAACCAAAGGCAGGAGATATTATCTTCTTTGATTGGGAAGGCGACGGTACAACAGACCATGTTGGTATCGTAGAGAAGTGTGAGAATGGCACTGTTTATACTGTAGAGGGTAACTCAGGCGACGCCTGCAAGCAAAGACAGTACGCAGTCGGAAGCAGCAATATCTATGGATACGGTATACCGGCATATTAAAAATTCCAGACGGTGTCTGGAAAATCGAAAAGATGGCTGCTCAGTTGAGTAGCCATCGGGTACATTATGAGAAATCGGTTGTTTCTCTGTTATTTAGGAAAATATGGTGTGTGTGATAAGTGAAGCTGAAAAGCATATCGGCATCTTCTTTACTGCCATCTAAAAAGGAAATATCATCGGCAAGGATAAAAAGAATTGCTAATAACTTCTTGATATATCCAGTGTAGCAGGCATAATCTACATAGATGTTGGCGGTATATCCCTCGGCAAATTCTATCAGGTCAGCGTCAATTTCAAAGCTATTGGATAGCTCGTAAACGGTCTTGATGAATTTATCTTTGTCAGTAATTCGCTCTTTACTTGGAACACTTCTGCGGTTCTTCTGTATAAATTTCAAAAAATCATTAGCTTCTGAAAAGTCGGGAGTGATTGAGCTGTCAGTTTCCAAATTTGTTTTGTAATCCTCAAATTTTTCTTTTTCAAACCGATTACTGAATATTATCTTTTGTTCGTCCATTCCTTTTTACCCCTGAGTTTATTCTATGGAGATTGCTTAACGTGGCTCTTGGGTTGTGATTTGTCTTTCGCCATTAACAATCGTGAATTACTACTTTTATAGTATAACATAAAAATATTGTGAAATCATCACTAATAGTTGGTTTGGCTTCCTTTTGGTGCGTGTAAGTTAAAATCAGCTTAATCTATACTATTGGTTATGGAAACACACTAAAGGAGGTGATGTGATGAAACTCGATACAATCGGCAAGAATATAAGAAAGTTCCGGCTTGCAAAGAAATTGCGA
>ERZ1090878.222-NODE-222-length-32026-cov-8.171562_pt1 | contig 32026 bp, 23 predicted proteins | sample MGYA00478473_ERZ1090878 | MGnify/ENA primary metagenome ERZ1090878 (study PRJEB33644, sample SAMEA5815720) | chicken gut metagenome | biome: Chicken; feature: Gastrointestinal Tract; material: Caecum | place: Ireland | collected 2019-01-01 | study: A study of the... | reverse complement strand
GTACTTGCAAAGGATACTGCAAATACCAACAAAAAACTGACCGACAAAACAGCAGCGTCTTTTGCCTGAATTTCATACTTGAAGTCTTTTAACAGTCGATATACGATTACAGCATACAATGCTTTCAGTAAAATCACAAAAACATAAATCTGCCATTTCAAAATGCTTGTTCCGCCCACCTGCGCCATTGTGTCGCCCTGATAAAACAGGCTCATTATGGAAATTCCCGTAGCTTCTGAAAGCGGTACAATGACCAGATACGATAGTTCCATAACAATGACCGCAGTATGGATGGACACTTTATAGCAAATCAATGTAATTGCAGCCATTAAAGCTAAAACAATGAAAATTCGATATGCTCCTATATCCACAAAAAAGGTCATAATAACAACCACTATTGCAAAAACAGCGGGCGGGACAATCCTGCTGACTGCCTTTTGAAATCGGCAAGTCCTGCAAAAGCACAAAGTAATTACATAAAAAATAGCTGTTTCCACGATGGTGGAGAGAACATCTAACAGATTATACACCCACATCACAGCATATCCCCCCAAAAGTCAGCCAGTTTTGCCATAAACTCCTTGCGTTTCGGCTGACTGATGGGAACACGCTCACCTGTGGTCAAAACAGCCTCCAGATCCTGTACGCTTTTGACAAACGAAAGGTTGACCACATAGCTGGCATGGCAGCGGGCAAACTGCCGCTGTGTCTCTAAAAGCGAAGCGACTTCTTTCATACTCTTATAAATGACTTGTTCCTGATCGTCAAAGTGCAGAAGCACATTGCGCCTCGAAGTCTCCGCATAACGCAGATTTTTATACAGCACCTTATATTTCCCATTGTCGTTGGAAAAGCTGAGATACCCTTTCTCTCTGCCCTGATAGCGGGAAAAGAACCGGTCAAGCTCCATTTTCAGCCTGCCGTACTTCATAGGTTTGAGCAAATAATTGATTGCTCCGTATTCATAGCCTTTCCACACATATTGCGACAAAGAAGTCAGGAAAAACAAGCCCACCGTACTGTCTGTCTTTCGGATTTCTTCCGCAGTTTTCAGACCGCTCATTTTTTCCATCTTTATATCCATAAAAATCAAGTCGAAATCAGGCTGATAGTTTTCAAGCAATTCTGTTCCGTCGTGGAACTCAAAGAAGCAAAATTCTATGCCGGTCTGCCGGGCATACTGTTCCAAATTCGTTTTCAGCGCGTCGATCAAAGGCTGTTCATCGTCACAAATGGCGATCTTAAACAAGGCATTCCCTCCCACGCGGTATTTTACAGACTAACACACCGAAAAGCGGCGCCCGGAAAAACGGCGCCCCCGGGGAGCAAACTTAAAATTAAAGTTTTTTACCCATAAAAAAACACCCCCGGGGGGTTTGGAGCCCAGAAAAGCCCATTTTCTGATAAAACGCCACAGCGCGCGTATTGGCCGCAGAAACAGACAGGCAAACACCGGGCACGCCGGAATCTTTCAGGCGTTTAAACAGCGCTTGTATCAGCTGTGTGCCGAAGCCGCGGCGCGTGTACGCCTCCAGCAGATCTATGTGCAGGTGCGCCGGGTACTGCCGGGAAAACGCACGGTAAGCAACTGCGCCAAGCGCCGCCTGCAGGCCCTGCACCGGCGACAGGCGCGCGATCTTTCGCGCATTTTCACGGCAAAACACCCGGAAATACGTTTGATAATCCGGCGCGCACAGCACATAACCGGCCACGCACGCAGCCGCATCGTCATAAAGCACAAAGCAAAAATCCGGCGCGTGATCTATGTAATAGGCACAGTACTGTTCAAGCAGGATCTTTTCTTTTTTGGGCGTATTTTTCAGCACCGGGTCAGCCGTTTCCACACAGATGTGCTGCACGTCCTTTGCAAACGGCGGCGCAAACGGCAAAACGGTCACAGCAGGCCGTTTTGCAGCTTGGCAGCTGTAAGCGTGTTTTTGAGCAGCATGGAGATCGTCATCGGGCCGACACCGCCGGGCACCGGTGTAATGTAGGAGGCGACGGGTTCGACCGAATCAAAGTCCACATCGCCGCAGAGCTTGCCGTTTTCATCGCGGTCCATGCCCACGTCGATGACCAGCGCGCCGGGCTTTACCATGTCGGCCGTAAAGAACTTCGGCTTGCCGATCGCGGCGATCAGAATGTCGGCCTCGCGCGTTTCGGACGCAAGGTCCAGCGTTTTGGAATGGGTCATGGTGACCGTAGCGTTTTCATGCAAAAGCAGCATAGACATCGGCTTGCCGACAATGTTGCTGCGCCCGACCACAACGGCCTTTTTGCCGGCAATGTCCACACCGGTGGAGTGGATCAGCTCCATAATGCCGGCCGGCGTACAGGGCAGAAAGCGGTAATCGCCGATCATGATGCGCCCAACGTTTGTGGGGTGGAACGCGTCCACATCCTTATCCGGGCTGATGCGGTCAATGACCTCCTGCGGGTCCAGGTGACGCGGCAGCGGCAGCTGGCAGAGGATGCCGTGAATGTCCTTGCGGGCGTTGAGCTCGTCGATCAGGGCATTCAGGTCGGCCTGGGTCGTGTCCTCCGGCATGGAGTACTTTTCCGAATAAAAGCCGACTTCTTCGCACGCCTTTTCCTTATTTTTCACATACACATGCGAGGCCGGGTCCACGCCCACAATGATAACGGCCAGGCCGGGCACAAGCCCGTTTTGCTTTAAATACTTCGTTTCTTTTGCCACGCTTTCGCGAACAGAACGCGAAACGGCGCGGCCGTCAATGATTTTCGCCATCTGCAGCTTTCTCCTTTCTGATGTCGATGCCGCGGTCTGCCGGAGTCAGTTCCATGGCCTTCGGCAGTTTGCCCTTTTTATACAAAATGAGGAACGTGATAAACGAAACCAAACCGGCCACCACGATGATGGCAGACAAAAGCTGCGACACGCGGATGTCGGTGGAGCCAATGTAGAGGCTGTCGGTGCGCAGCCCCTCTACGACCATGCGCTCTGCACCGTAGAGCACGCAGTAAAGCATAAGGATCTGCCCCTTGAACATGCGGCACTTTTTCACAATGATGTGCAGCACCAAAAACGACAGCAAACACCACACGCTTTCGTAAAGGAACGTGGGGTGCACCGGCAGGGACGGGTCCACATCCATGCCGCGCTCGGCCAGCGACTGCTGCGTGGCCTCCAGCGTTTGCTGGATCTTGTAGGAATACATGCGAAACGGCGCGGTCGTGGTGTTGGCGCCGAACGCTTCCTGGTTAAAGAAATTGCCCCAGCGGCCGATGCCCTGGCCGATCAAAAGGCCGAGCGAGCCGAGATCCAGCAGATTCAGGAAATTGACCTTGCCGATCTTGCAGCCGATGGCGGCGCCGATAATGGCGCCGATGATGCCGCCGTAGATGGCGATGCCGCCTTCCCAAATTTTAAAGATGTCGCCCAGGTGCTGGGAATAGTAATCCCACTCAAAAGCCACATAGTAAAGCCGGGCGCCGATAATGCCGAAAACCGTGCCCCAGATGAGCACATCGGTCATGCCGTCCAGGCTCATCTTCCATTTATAGGCCATGCGGCCGCCGTAAACGACGGCCAGCGCAAAGCCGATGGCAATAATGATGCCGTACCAGTGTACCTCATAGCCGCCGATCGTAAACGCCACGGCCGGCACATCGAATTCCCAGCCGAGACCGGGAAAATAAACACGCGTAAAATCAGACATTTTCTTTCTCCTTTACCACAGAAAGTGCCGCGTGGTCGTCACGCAAAATCGTTTGCAGGCGGGCGTTCACCTGGTCAAGCGTTACCTTTTTAAACGCCTGCAGCACATCAAAAATGCTGTAGCCTGCAAAATAGGCAGACATCATGGCGTTGGCCACGCTGTCGACCTCATTATACTCCATGATCTCGCGGCCGTAAAGGCTGCGGCGCGCCGTTTCAAACGCATCCTCGCTTAAGCACCCCTCTTTCAGCGCCGCTGCCGCCGCGCGGAGCTTTTCGGCCACACGCGCAGGGTCCGGGCTTTCCCCGTCAAAGATACAGGCACGGTAACCGAAGCCTGTAAAATATTCGTAGGAAAAGCTCTGGTTCAAAAGGCCGCTTTCAAGCAGCTCGTTATAAAGCGGCGAAGTCTTGCCGGAAAGCGCCTCTAAAATGATGTTCGTCTGCACGATCTCGGCAAGCGATGCCTCGGGCGTTTCGCAAACCTCTTTGTAGCCGAGTGCAAACACCGGCACGCCCACGGAAAGGTAATAAGTGTCCGTGGGAGAAACGATCTCGTCAGGTTCGTCAGTAAAGCTGCGCTCGATCTCGATCGGTTCGGCCTTTTTCAGTACGCGGTCGCACACGCCAAGCACCTGCTCGGGCGTGACGTTTCCGGCCACGGCCAGCACCATGTTGCTGAGATTGTAAAACGTGTTGTAACAGGAATAAAGCAGCTTGTCGGTGATCTGCGCGATGGAGTCGCAGGTGCCGGCAATGTCGATGCGCACCGGGTGGTTTTTGTAAAGGCAGCGCAAAAGGTTGAACGTAGCCATCCAGCCCGGCTCATCGTAATACATGGTGATCTCCTGCCCGATAATACCCTGCTCTTTTTCCACCGTTTCCTTTGTGAAATACGGGTGGGTCACAAAGTCGAGCAGGATCTCCAGATTGTCTTCAAAATGGTCGGAACAGGAGAAAAGGTAACACGTTTTGTCAAAAGACGTGTAGGCGTTTGCCGACGCACCGGTTTTGGCATAGCGTTCAAACGCGTCCAGTTCCTCGCTTTCAAACAGCTTGTGTTCCAGAAAATGGGCAATGCCCTCCGGCACGGCCGTAAATTCTGCTTCGCCTTTTAAACGGAAGCAGGTGTCGATAGAGCCGTATTTCGTGGCAAACGCGGCATAAGCCGACGTGTAGCCCTGCATCGGGTAGACCAGCACCTTTAAACCGGAGGCATGGTCGATCTCATAATATTTTTCGCTCAGAACAGAAGATGTGATCTCTTTCATCACTCCGCCTCCTTTGCAGATACAAGTCTGTAAACCGTATCGAGCTTCAAAAGCCCGGCGGCGCGCTGCACGTCTTCAAACGTGACGGCGCTGTTTTCCTCCGCCGCCGTGCGCGGCGACTTGTAGTCGCCGTCGGCGATTTGGGAAAGGTACCAGGTCTCCAGCCCCTGCGGCGTATCGTAGACCGAAAGCAATGTGTCGCCGATGCCGGCCTTGGACGAAGCGAACTCGCTTTCACAGTTGCCCTTTTGCACCTCGGCAAGCTGGGTGAGGATCTCTTTCACCGCTTTTTCCATATTCTTTTCTTCACAGCCGCACTGCACGATCACGGCGCGCATGGCGCGCACATAACGTGCCGAACAGTAATAGCAAAGGCTCATCTTTTCGCGCACATGGACAAACAGTTTGGAATAAGGGCCGCCGCCAAACACATCGGCCGCGCTGCGCACAGCCGGTGCAAACGCACTGTCGGGTGCACAGTCCACACGAAAGCCCAAAACAAGCTTGCCCTGCTTTACATTTTCACGGTCGGTCACAAAACGCGGCTCTTCGGGCGCCGAAGCGGCTGCAACGACCGGCGGCGCGGCATAGCGGCGCGACACGGCCGAAAACGCATCGGCAAACAGGTCTTTGATCTGGCCGACACCGCAGCTGCCCACAACGGTCACAACGACCTTGGCGGTTTCCACCAGGCGTGTGAGCGCCTCGCGCACATCTGCCGGCGTCAGCGCCGCGACCTGCTCCGCCGTGCCGAAACGGCTGACGCTGCAGGGTTCACCCCGGAACATCTCTTCTTCCAGACGGTGGTAAGCATAGACGCGCTTGTCGTTTTCCTCCGCACAAATCTGCTGGATCAGCTGCTCTTTCTCGCGGTTCACGTCCTCCTTGAAAAACTGGCCGTCCTCCTGCAGACGCGGATGAAAGATCAAATCGCAAAGCAGCGCAGCGGCCTGCGCGCCGATGCTTTGCGCATCCATCGAATAACGGTCATCAATACAGGTAAGCCCCAAAGAGAGCACCTGGCTGGCGCCGCTTTTCATGATAAGCGGCTGCAGGTCAGCCCCATAAAGGTAAGCCAGTTCCCGGCTGAGGGCAGACGGCGTGGGGTAACTGCGGCTGACCGACGCGATCACGCGCAGCGCAAGCGCATTGGCCGCAGCGTGCTGCGGGTGCAGCTCGGTCGCAAACGAAACCGAAATCTCGTTCGTTTTAAAGCGGCCGGCCGGCACGGCGATCAGTTCCACCCCTTCGCCCAATGTATATTTTTCAAGGTCATTGTCCATAGGATCACCTCAATAAAGATTACTATTCTTTAATATAACACAAAAAGGTCATATTTTCCATAGAAAAATGCAGGAAGTCCGGCACGCTGCGCAAATTCTTTGTGAATATAAAGTAAATAAAGTGTGAAAAAGGTCCTTTTTACATCTTATTGTCTGGATGTTTTGCTTTTGATTTCTTCAAGCGCCGAAATTGTCGATTTATAAAAGAAGCAGAATTTCTAAAAAAAAGGACTGTTTTTAGAAATTCTGCGGTCTATACGGCATGTATAATGTATATAAAACAGCACTTTGTCAGCGGAGAAAAATAGTTAAAACGAATAAATTGCATGAAGATTTATCCATTCGCACCAGCTGATATGAGAGGGGTCAAGGATGAAAGAACTTAAGCAGAAAATCCAAACAGGCGTAGAAGCGTTACAGCTGTACTGGGACAAACCGCCGAAAGGGCGCTACATGCCGTTTAAAGAGATCGCCTCTCTGGCCGCCGGCGGCATGGGTGTAAAATTCATTTGTTATGCCGTGCAGCTGATGCTTTTAAGCGTTGGCAACACCCTGATCGGCAACACCATCGGCATTGCACCGCGCGAGATGTATGTGATCTATGTGATCAGCGTGATCGCCAGCTTTCCGCTGACCGGCATCCGCGCCCGCATGGTGGACAACTCCAAAAACAAACGCGGCCGTTTCCGCCCGTATATTTTTACTATGGCCATACCGACCGTTATTTTGGCCATCGGTTTTACCTGGATGCCGTACGAGCAGATGAGCATGCTGTGGAAATGCGTGACGGTGCTGCTTTATAACATCGGCTTTCAGTTTTTCTATATGATGATGTTCGACTCCTACACCAACATCATCAACGTGCTTTCACCGAATACATATGAGCGTTCCGACGCCTATTCCATCACCGGTATTGTGGACTCATTCGCACCGACGATCATCAGCTTTGTACTGCCGCTGCTGGCGCAGTGGGTCACGGGGCAGAACACCATTTACGACATGCGTGTTTACCGGGCCGTGTTCCCGCCCATCCTGCTGGTGGGTCTGCTGCTGACGATCCTGATCTACAACAATACCGAAGAGAAGATCGTGCAGGCCAAAACGCATGTGATCCAGATCAAATTTATGGATTCCCTGCGCGCCATTGGCAAAAACAAATACTTCTGGCTGATCTCGTGCGCCGGGTGGATCGGTTTTCTGGAATCCTCCTTTGCCACCATCCTGGCCTGGCTTTATAACTACCAGAATGCCTGCTCCGCACTGGAATACTCCATTATCACAGCCATTTACGGCAACTCAGCGCTGTGGTCCATGCTGTTTGCCCCGCTGCTGGTGCGCAAGATCGGCAAACGCAAACTGATGATCTACTCCAATTTGATGAGCATCTTCTTCATTATGTGTATGTATCCGGTCGTGACCGATGCGCCGAAAGAGATGATGATCTGGCTGCTGATGGGCTGCATGTTCATCAACGGCGTCGGCACATCGCTTGGCAACACGCTGACTTACAGCCTGAACAGCGACATCCGCGACTACCAGCAGTACATCACCGGCGAGCGCATTGACGGCATGTTCTTTGCCGCCGGCCTGATCAGCAGCGTAGTCACGATGATCACCGGCGTTGTGCTGCCCATGATCTACGACTACGCCGGTTTAAATGAAGCAACTGCCCGGTCCCTTGGCTACGACGGAAGCAACGTGTACTACGTTTTGTACGACACCGGTTATTTTGAGCGTATCTGCGGTATTTTGATCATTGCATCCACCATCGGCGCCACGCTGAACGTCATTCCCTATTTCTTCTACGATTTGACCGAACTGAAGCAAAAGGCTATGGTCACCGTGCTGAAGATCCGCGCGCTGTTTGAAGACTACGGCAACGGCGTGCTGTCGGACGAAAAGCTGGTCGAAGCGATCGACCTGATCGACGAGGCGCGCGAATATGTGAACAAAGAGCCCGTTAAGCCCTCCAAGGCCGAGATCAAAGCCGCGCGCAAAACGCACGACAAAGAGAAAATCCGCGCTGCCAGAGCCGCCTACCAGGCGCAGCGCGACTACAACGAAAAAATTGCGATCGCAAAATATGTGGTAGAAGAAGTTGACAAATTCGACAGCCCCGAAATGCAGGAGGAACTGCGGTACGCGAACCATGTATATGCAGCCGGCCTGGACGGGCTGAAAAACCTGCACACCATTTCTGTGGCAGACGCACGGCGCATGCCGAAAAAGACAAAGGCCGAAAAACAGCTGCGCAAAAAAATGATCGAGCGCGCCAAAGGCGAGGCCGAAGCCAAAAAGATGCTGGCCAAGCACTACCCGAACGGCATTGAAATGTTTGACATGCAGGTGTTCACCAAGCTGTTTGAAACAGACGATGCCCTGGAGACAAAGCGAAACGAGCTGATCGAAGCACGCACGGCGGCGCAAAAAGCGAAAGACAAAGACAGACAAAAGGAAATTGCCCGCGAGCTGCGCCAACTGACAAAAGAAAAGCAAAATAGCCAAAAGAAAATGAAAGAGGCCAGCAACGCCTACTCCAAATTTAACCGCGCCGCACGGCCATACCTGAATGCCAAAAAACTGCTGACCCAACAGGAAAACTACAGCCACTACGACGAGATCAAGGCCAGCTACGAAGAAGCCAAAGCGCGCTTTGCAGCACAGACCGCCGCCGACGCACTGGCACAGGCGCAGGCCAAAAAAGAGCGCGAAGCCTACGCGGCAAAGCTGCGCGCAGAAAAGAAGGCAGCCCGAAAGAAGAACAGAGCGGCCAAAAAATAAAATTGTTTTCTCCTTTGTGTTCTCCTTTACACAGCATAAAGAAACCCCGGATGGTCAGCCATCCGGGGTTTCTTTATTGATTTGTTTTACTGCTGCGGTGCGTAGAAGTCAACAAGCTTCAAAAGTTTGTTGTATTTTTCTACCGCATTATCCGCCGCCGCCTGGAAGAGCTTACCGGCCTTTTCGGGGAACGAACGCTTCAGCGCGCTGTAGCGGGTTTCGCCCTCGATAAACTCGATATAGTCGCCGGTCGGCTTCTTGCTGTCGAGCACAAACGGATTCTTGCCCTGCTTGGTCAGATCCGGATTGTAACGGAACAGGTTCCAGTAGCCGGCCATAACGGCTTTCTTCTGCTCTGCCTGGTTAAACGGCATCTTAATACCGTGGTTGATACAAGGCGCATAGGCGATGATGAGCGACGGGCCCTTATAAGCCTCGGCCTCACGGATCGCCTTTAAGCACTGGTTATAATCGGCGCCCATGGCGATCTGGGCAACGTAAACATAGCCGTAGCTCATAGCGATCTGGGCAAGGTCTTTTTTCTTGGTGATCTTGCCGGCTGCCGCGAACTTGGCAACGGCGCCCGTCGGCGTGGACTTGGAAGCCTGGCCGCCGGTGTTGGAGTAAACTTCGGTGTCAAACACAAGGATGTTGACATCCTCATTCTGTGCAATGACGTGGTCAAGGCCGCCGAAGCCGATATCGTATGCCCAGCCGTCGCCGCCGAAGATCCACTGCGACTTCTTCGCGGCAAAATCCGCATCCTTCAGGAAGTCTTCCGCAGCTGCTTTCGCGTCGCCCGTAAGGTCTGCGGTGCGCACCGCATCGATCAGTGCGGCAGCAGGTGCTGCGTTGGCGGTGGAATCATCATATGTGTCCTCCCAGGCCTTGCAGGCATCTGCCAGTTCACCGACCGTCTTAAGCACCTGTACGTCAGCCAGCAGTCTTTCGCGGACCTGCTTCTGCGCAACAAGCATGCCGTAGCCGAATTCGGCGTTGTCCTCAAACAGGGAGTTGGACCAAGCCGGGCCGCGGCCGTTTTTGTCGACCGTGTACGGCGTGGACGGTGCGGAACCGCCCCAGATGGAAGAACAGCCGGTGGCGTTTGCGATGTACATTCTGTCGCCGAAGAGCTGGGTGACCAGCTTTGCGTACGGTGTTTCACCGCAACCGGCGCAGGCGCCGGAGAATTCAAGGTAAGGTTTTTTGTACTGTGCGCCGATCAGCGTAGCGTCGCTGAACTTGGCAGACACTTCGGGCTTTACGCCGGTGTCCACCAGCGCGTCGAACACAGGCTGGCTCGAAAGCTGCGAAGCGATGGGCTTCATGGTCAGCGAGTGGGTCGGGCAGACGTTGGCACAGGAGCCGCAGCCGGTGCAGTCCAGCGCCGAAATGATGATGGCAAAATTCAGCGTGGGCACGACCTTCAGTTTCACGGACTTGGTCGCCTCGGGGGCAGCCGCCAGTTCCTCGTCATTCAAGGCAACGGGGCGGATAACAGCGTGCGGGCAAACCATGGAGCAACGGTTGCACTGCGCGCAGGTGGCCGGGTTCCACTCGGGCACATCGTTCGCAATGCCGCGTTTTTCAAACGCAGCAGAGCCCTGCGGATATTCACCGTCCGCACGGTCCACAAACGCAGAGACGGGCAGAGAATCGCCGCGCAGATGATCGACCGGATGCAGGATCTCTTTGACGAACTTCTTCATGTCCTCGCGGTCGGTCTTGATCTCGGGCTCAACCTCGTCGTCCACAGCCGTTTTCCAGCTTTCCGGCACATCGACTTTAATGACTTCCTGCGCGCCGCGGTCAATACCGTCGTGATTTGACTTCACGACCGCCTCGCCCTTTCTGGAGAAGCTCTTGGTAGCGGCTGCTTTCATCAACTCAATGGCCTTTTCCTCAGGCAGGATGCCGGAGATCTTAAAGAACGCGGACTGCAGGATCGTGGAGGCGCGGCCGCTCAGACCGACTTCCTCGGCGATCTTGATGCCGTTGATGATGTAGAGGTTGATGTTGTTTTCAGCGATGTAGCGCTTCATCTTGGCGGGCAGCTCTTTGTCGAGCTCGTCCGGCGTCCAGATGCAGTTGAGCAGGAATGTGCCGCCGGGCACCAGATCCTCGACCATGTCGTACTTCGTCACATAGGACGGGCAGTGGCAGGCCACAAAATTGGCCTTGTTGATCAGGTAGGTCGAACGGATCGGCGTGTCGCCGAAGCGCAGGTGCGACACCGTTACGCCGCCGGACTTTTTGGAGTCATAGAAGAAATAGCCCTGCGCATACTTGTCGGTATTGTCGCCGATGATCTTGATGGAGTTTTTGTTGGCGCCGACCGTACCGTCGGAACCCAGGCCCCAGAACTTACAGGAAGTCGTGCCGGCAGGCGTTGTGTCGGGGTTCTCCGTCACGTCAAGCGACAGATAGGTCACGTCGTCGGTGATGCCGATCGTAAAGGTCTTTTTCGGTTCGGCAGCCGCCATGTTGTTGTAAACGGAAATGATATTGGCCGGCACAGTGTCCTTGGAACCAAGGCCGTATCTGCCGCCGAGGATCTCTACGCCGTCGAACTTGGAGCCCTTGAGCGCAGCCACAACATCCAGGTAAAGCGGTTCGCCGAGTGCGCCGGGTTCCTTGGTGCGGTCAAGCACAGAAATGGTCTTGACGGAATCCGGGATCGCATCGATCAGGTGCTTGGCCGAGAAAGGACGGTACAGGTGCACGCAGACAAGGCCGACTTTTTCGCCCCTGGCGTTCAGGAAATCGATCGTTTCCTTAATGGTGTCGCAGACGGAGCCCATGGCAATGATCACGCGCTCTGCATCGGGCGCACCGTAGTAGTTAAAGAGTTTATAGTCTGTGCCGAGCTTTTCGTTGACTTTGTTCATGTAAAGCTCGGTCGTGGCGACTGCATCGTTATAGTACTGGTTGCAGGCTTCGCGGTGCTGGAAGAAGATGTCGCTGTTTTCCGCCGAACCGCGCAGAACCGGATGCTCCGGATTCAGGGCACGGGCACGGAACGCCTGCACGTCTTCCATGTCGACCATAGATTTCAGGTCGTCATAATCCCAGATCTCGATCTTCTGCACTTCGTGCGAGGTGCGGAAGCCGTCGAAGAAATGCAGCACCGGCACACGGCTCTTCAGGGTAGACAGGTGCGCGACGGCGCCAAGGTCCATGACCTCCTGCACGTTGGACGAGCAGAGCATGGAATAACCGGTCTGGCGGCAGGCCATTACGTCGGAATGGTCGCCAAAGATGTTCAGCGCATGGGTCGAAAGGCAGCGGGCCGAAACGTGCATGACGCTGGGGATCAGTTCGCCGGCGATCTTGTACATGTTCGGGATCATCAGCAAAAGACCCTGTGAAGCCGTATACGTCGTGGTCAGGGCGCCGGCGGAAAGCGAGCCGTGCACAGCGCCGGCAGCGCCGCCCTCAGACTCCATCTCAACGACTTTGACGGTTTGTCCAAAAATATTTTTTACGCCTCTTGCGGCCATGGCATCCGTTTCTTCCGCCATCGGTGAAGAAGGGGTGATCGGATAGATCGCGGCAACTTCCGTAAACGCATAGCTAACATGCGCAGCTGCGGCGTTGCCGTCCATGGTCTTCTTTTTTCTTGCCATCGGATTTCCTCCTAAAGAAGTAAAATAAATCTGCAGGCGTGAGAAATGCCCACAACTGTTTAGATTATAGCATAGCATATATTTAAATTCAAGCGATTTGCACAAGAAAAGCACACAAAATCTTGCCGTACCTGACAAAAAAACACAAAAAAACGGCGCCGGCCACAGAGCCGGCGCCGTTCATTTTAACGTGAAATATTGAAGAAAGCGCAAATGAAATGCTCAGTCCAAAAATGCCAGATAAGCAGCTGCGCAGGCATCGCTCGGCATGCGCCAGTCGCCGCGCGGGCTAAGGCTGACCGTGCCGACCTTCGGCGAGTCCGGCACGCACGAGCGCTTGAACTGGTTATTAAAGAAACGGCGCACAAAAACACCGAGCCATTTGCGCAAGACCGGGCGGCTGTACTGCCCGGCAAACGCCTTTTCAGCGAGCGCCAAAATCTTGTCCGGCGCAAAGCCAAAGCGCACAAAATAGTAAAGGAAAAAGTCATGCAGCTCGTAAGGGCCGATCTGTTCTTCTGTTTTCTGCGCGATCGTACCATCGGCCTCGGGCGGCAGCAGCTCGGGGCTGACCGGCGTGTTCAAAATATCCGTCAGCACGGCGCGGCACGCCTCGCCCGATGCATCGGCAACGTACTGCACCAGATAGCGCACCAGTGTTTTCGGCACAGAGGCATTGACGCCGTACATACTCATATGGTCCGCATTGTAGGTGCACCAGCCCATGGCCAGTTCCGACAAGTCGCCGGTGCCGACCAAAAGCTTGTTTTCTTTGTTGGCAAGGTCAAACAAGATCTGCGTGCGTTCACGCGCCTGCGTGTTTTCGTAAGTGATGTCATGGTTGTCCGGATCATGCCCAATATCTTTGAAATGCTGCAGGCAGGCATCGCGGATGCTGATCTCGCGGATCGTGACGCCGAGCGTGCGCATCAGTTCCAGCGCATTTTCATACGTTCTGTCGGTCGTGCCGAAGCCCGGCATCGTCACACCCAGAATATCGCTGCTGTCGCGGCCGAGCAGCTTCATGGCCTGCACGCAGACGAGCAGCGCAAGCGTGGAATCGAGCCCGCCGCTGATGCCCACGACGCAGCCGGTAGAACCGACATGGCGCAGGCGTTTGGCCAGGCCGGCCGCCTGGATCGAAAAGATCTCGCTGCAGCGTTCTCGGCGGTCGTCGCCGTCAGACGGCACAAAGGGGTGTGCGTCCACAAAACGGTCGGTCATGCTGTCCGAAAGCACCGGCGGGCAGTCGATCGTGATCTCGCGCAGATCGCTGCAGTCGGTCAGGCGGGCGTTGTCGGCAAAGCTCTTGTTGCGCACGCGTTCATTTTGCAGCTTCTGCACATCCACATCGGCAAAGACCATTTCGGTCTGCTGCGAAAAGCGTTTCGATTCTGCCAGCACGGCGCCGTTTTCACAAATCAGGCATGCGCCGCTGTAAAGCAGGTCGGTCGTGCTCTCGTGCGCACAAGCGCCGGCGTAAAGATAAGCGCCCAGGCAGCGCGCCGACTGGTTCTGAATGAGCGCGCGGCGGTAGTCTGCCTTTGTGGCCACCTCGTTGCTGGCCGACAAATTACACAGCAGTTCCGCACCGAAAAGCGCCTGACGCGAAGACGGCGGCACCGGCACCCAAAGGTCTTCACAAATTTCCACGCCGATCTTCACACCGCCGAAGCGGATCACGAAATTGCCGAACGGCACAGTCTGCCCGGCAATGTGCACAGCGCCCTGTACCCCGGCGCCGCTTGAGAACCAGCGTTTTTCGTAAAACTCCGTATAATTGGCCAGATATGTCTTGGGGATGACGCAGACGATGCGGCCGTCGTACACAGCTGCTGCGCAGTTATAAAGCGCACCGTCGCGGCGCACCGGCACGCCGAAAAACGCCAGCATCCCCTTGCCGCGCGTGGCGCATGCCAGTTCGGCCAGCGCAGAATCCGCCGCCTCCAGAAGCGCATTGCCGAGAAACAGATCAGCACAGGTGTAGCCGGTCAGCGACAGCTCCGGCGTGACCAGCACCTTTACACCGCGCGCCGCCGCCGTATCCACGACGTGCATCAGCTGTGTCTGGTTAAAGGCCACATCCGCCACACGCAGCTGCGGCGAAACGCAGGCCGTTTTGATCATTCCGAAATTCAAAAGAATACCTCCCTTACGCCAAAAGCGTGATGGTGTAATGGAATACAGAGACTTCGCCGGGCGAAAGCACCGTCATGCCGCGCTTATGTTCCAGCACGTCGTCTTCATCAGAGCAGTTGGAGATGCCGCTCCACGGCTCCAGCGCCACGAACGGACCGCCGTTTGCACTCGACCAGATCAAAAGATTTTCAAAATCCTGATAATCGAGCCGCACGCCAAACCCGTTCGGTCCCATCAGGGTCGCCGATTTGGCCGCCACACAGTCAAACACAAGCGCATCCTGCTCAAAAAGCCCGTGCGCAAGCGGCAGACGGCCTTCTCGAAGCACGAAACAGCGTTTTTCCACATCAATAAGGCCGGTGTGCACGTCCGGGCGCAGCGCGGCCTGCTCGATCGGTTTGTCGAACGTCACGGCATAATCTGAAAAATCTTCGCCGGGGGCAAGCGGGCAGTTAAATGCCGGGTGTCCGCCGATCACAAACGGCATAGGTCCGTCACCTGTATTTTCCACCTCGTAGATGCAAGTCAGCCGGTCGCCCTGTACAATGTAGCGGATGCGCAGACGGTAGTCAAAAGGATACATGGCGCGCGTTCCGTCGTCTGACACCTGTACGAACGAGACCTCGTTTGCGCCGTGTTTTTCGAGCGTGAACGGCGAAATGCGCGCAACGCCGTGGCGGCGCATGGCACAGGGTTTGCCGAACGCCACGGCGCGGCCGCCGATCAGCGTGCCGCAGATCGGGAAGCACACCGGCGCCTGGCCGGCCCAAAAAGCCGGGTCGCCCTGCCACAAATACTCCACACCGTTTTTTTGCAGCGAAGTCAGCATAGCGCCTTTTTCCGTTACACGGACGCAGATGCCGCTGCTTTGAATCGTATACTGCATAAAATCATCCCTTACTGTATCTTTCTCCATAAAATCATAATATTATACAACAACCCTTTGTGCATTGCAAGCGTTGCAATACGGCGGCAAATATTATAGAATAGCACTGTAACATTTTGCTGAATTCGGAGGAAACGCCATGAATATTGACGCCTATGTAGAAGAAGCTATTTTTGCGCCGGACGAAAAAGCCCACCTGCTTTACAGCCTGTTTTGGGAGTCGCTGAAAGAAAAAGGTTACGTCATCACCGACGAAGCCGGGCACGAGATCGACAGCATTGTCAAAGCTGTGTCGGTCGTGAACCTGGTCGGCGAGTTCAGATACCGTCTGTACGATGAGGTGAACGATACCGGCTTTGAAGATGTGCTGGAATACCTGGGCAATCTGGAGATCGGCGAGGACGAGATCACAGCCTACTGCAAAGCGAACGGCAACATTGAAGTGGATGAAGACGAATTTTCCAATACCGCCAAAAACATGCTCGACTGCATCACGGAAGATACGGCCGAAAAACTGCTGGACGAGTACTCGGCCGACGACCTGTTTGACCTGATGTTCTGCGCCACCTATGACTTTGTGCAGGACTTCACGTTTGAATTTGAAGACGTGGACGAATTCTGTGCCTTTGTAGACGCGCAAAGCGAAAAGCTGGACGACTACAAAGAAGAATACCCCGGCGTGATGCGCTGGATCGAAAACGGCATGGTCTGCTGACTTAACCGAAAAACAGCACAAGCAAAAGAATAACGATTGCCAGCACAGCCACCGCGCCGAAAAACTTGGCCGCGCGTGCAAGCGCATCATGCACATTGGTGGGCATCAGCTGGTAAAACGCATATTTGACCGGCTGCCGGACTTTTTTGCCGACGAGATCGCGAAAGCGCAGATCGTAGGTAACGTAGGCAGCCGGGTCTTTTTTGTCGATTTTAAATACGCGCACGCCGCGGTCCAGACCCGGGCCGTACACGTTAAAGCCGGCGCCCTGCGTATAACCAAGGTCAATGCCGTCCACCTTGCCGTTGAACGAATTGTTGTGGTCGTGGCCAAAGTAAACGCCGAGCACATCGCCTTTTTCCTTAAAGGCGGCAAACTCGCCGCTGTTTTCCTGCGGGTCAGCCGGAGATTCGCGCATAAAGCCCTCCATATTCACGCGGTCGCGCCTGAGCACATACCAGCGCCCGGCATGGGTACGAAAGCCCTGCACCGCGCCCTTGGTACTTTTTTTGACCTCCTGCAGAAGTGCAAACACCTCGCAAAGCGGAATGTGCTGAATGACAACCGACGGCAGCACATGGCCGCACTGTTTTTCGTAGCCGTCGCGCACTTTTTTGTACCAGTCGATCTGGTTTTGGTGCACGCAGTCGTAGCCGCCCGTTTTCAGACCGGTATGGCTGTCGAGCAGATAGAGCAGGAAAACGGGCTTTTCCCCGTCGCAAATTTCAATGCAGTGGTTGGCCGTGCCGTCGATCCCGGGCGTATCCTCGGCCACGCAATTCGGAAAAGACTGATAGATCTTTAACTGTTCATCATTGCTGAGCCCGACCTGCCGGTCATGGTTGCCAAAGCAGACCGTAAACGGAATATTTCGGGAAAGGACGGGCGCCAAGAGCGCACGAAGCGCCTTTTCCACTTTTTCGCGGCTGCCGCGGAAATTCTGTTTGCCCCAGATCTGGTCACCGGAAAAAACGACCAGATCCGGTTTTGTACGTTCGATCGCTGCATTCATCAAATCAAGCGTGTCCGGGCTGATCTTTGCACCGTCCTGTGTGTCGGCAATTTGCAAAATCACAAAAGAATCCGACTGAAAAGAAAGTTTCATAAGCGCCTTACCTCATCCATTATTTGGGTTCTGCCCAAATTTTAACACATTTTTCTCTTGACGGCAACGCTTTTTGCATGTAATATAAATATGCTGATGTGCAAAGCACACCACCTCTGCCCGTAGCACAGCTGGATAATGCAGTAGATTCCGATTCTAAAGACCGGGAGTTCGAATCTCCCCGGGCAGGCCATCGTCGGCGCAAGTTCCGTATCGCTTGCGCCGGCTTTTTTTATTCCTGTTTGAAAAGCCGCCGGTGCGCTCGCTCCACTGCGCCTCCTCTTCCCAAAAAGCTTTGCTGGCGCAAACCTTTCCGGGAGCCCTCTTTTTTGGCAAGTTCCGTATCGCTTGCGCCGGCTTTTTTTATTCCTGTTTGAAAAGCCGCCGGTGCGCTCGCTCCACTGCGCCTCCTCTTCCCAAAAAGCTTTGCTGGCGCAAACCTTTCCGGGAGCCCTCTTTTTTGGCAAGTTCCGTATCGCTTGCGCCGGCTTTTTTTATTCCTGTTTGAAAAGCCGCCGGTGCGCTCGCTCCACTGCGCCTCCTCTTCCCAAAAAGCTTTGCTGGCGCAAACCTTTCCGGGAGCCCTCTTTTTTGGCAAGTTCCGTATCGCTTACGCCGGCTTTTTTATTATTTATGACATAACTTGTTAAATAGGACAAATAAAAAAACGCCTTCCTCTGCGAATGCAGAAAGGAAGACGTTTTACCGGCGCACAGGCTATTAAGAATTGTTGCCGCGCTGGGCACAGTACAGCACGATGGCATCGCGAACGGCCCAGGCCAGCGAACCGGCCAAAACAGAAGCTCCGGCCGCAATAAACATCCATGCCACTTCGCCCTGCAAATCGTTTATATGGCCAAGGCCGATAGCATGGCAAAGGCACACCAAAATGCCGGTGTGCGTCATCAAAAGATGACCGGCGCCCTGTGCGTGATGCTTCAAATAAAAATCGTGTGCACCGAACATGCCGAGGAAAGCGGCCAGATAAAACGCCTTTTTATCGGCCCCCTCCCATTGCGGCGCCACCTTTGATCCGGACGACGGGTAAAAAGCGGTGAAATTGGCCAGAAACAGCACGATCAGCCCGGACCAGATGGGAATGAGTTCCGTCAGGCCGTTTTTAAAGACCGCCGCGTGGAAAGTGACCGAAACCACCAAAATCACACTCATCAAAACAGCCGTGAGCGGGTAGAGCCAATGCCGGCGGCGCTGGTACACAAAGTAGCCGATCAAAGCAACACCGTTTAACAAAACGAAAATGGCTGTAGCAACCAGATGCGCCGTCTGTTCCCAGCCCCAGTCGTTGATAAAGACGACCGGCGGTGCGGCAAAAACCGAGGCATAAAGGGAAAACAGCCCCACCCGGCCGCGGCAGCCGCTTTGCTTATACAGACGCAGTAAATTCATAAAATAAGCTGCTGCCGTCAACATGCACCATACGATCAGGGAAATCGGATAGTCATACCCGATCCAAGAAAGCGTGCTGGTGCGGCTGAGCGGATCGCGGGTAAAGCCATATAAAACAGTATATACAAACGCGCTCACCAAAAAGACTAAACACAGCGTAGCGTTCGGCACACTGGAACGGTCTTCGATCTCTTTGCGCAGCGCGCTGTTTCCCAGCTTGTTCATATAGATTCCCCCTTTCAAAAGACGGTTGTCCAGATTCTTCTAAAGTTATCATACATGATTTTGCCGGCAAAAGAAAGGGGCGCGCGCACTTTTTTGCAAAAACGGCACGAAATTTCAAAAAAACAGCAAAGCAGACAAATACACGCCAATCGCGCAGTTGTCATTTGTCGATGCGGGTCGCCCTGTGCCGGGAAGCAGAATGTTAATAAATCAAAAATTTTTTATGGCCTTGATTTAAACAAAAAAGTAAGATATAATAGCGTATATTCTGTTTTTTGACAATTAAGATGGGAGGCGCAAAAGTCTATGAAAGATTCTTTGCAGATCATGATCACCATGGTCGTCTACATGCTGGCGGTCATCGGGATCGGCTTTGCATTTGCAAGGCGCGCAAACAAAAGTTCTGAAAACTATTTTCTCGGCGGACGTACGCTCGGCCCATGGGTCACGGCCATGAGCGCCGAAGCATCCGACATGTCGGGCTGGCTGCTGATGGGTCTGCCCGGTGTGGCTTACTGGTGCGGCATTGCCGACGCGGCCTGGACCGCGATCGGCCTGGCTGTGGGCACTTACATCAACTGGCTGATCACCTCAAAGCGGCTGCGCCGTTACAGCGAAAAGACCAATTCCATCACCCTGCCGGAATTCTTTTCAAACCGCTTTCACGAAAAAGGCAAAGTCATCATGACGATCGCCGCAGCGTTTATTCTGATCTTTTTCACCGTGTACGCGGCAAGCTGCCTGGTGACCTGCGGCAAGCTTTTCTCGACCCTGTTCGGTTTTGACTATGTGCCGATGATGATCGTCGGCGCCGTGTTTGTGCTGATCTACACGATCATCGGCGGCTTTCTGGCCGAAAGCGCTTCCGACTTTATGCAGGCCGTAGTCATGATCATTGCACTGCTGGTCGTTGTTGTGACCGGCACCGTAGCCGCCGGCGGCCTGGACGCTGTGATCGACAATGCAAAATCCATTCCCGGCTTTTTGGAATTTTTCGGCGTAGCGACGCCTGTCACACAGGACGGCGTACAGCAGGCTGTAAACGGTGTGCCGCAGTTCGGCGAAGCCGGCAGCTACAGCATCCTCAGCGTGCTTTCAGCCCTGGCCTGGGGTCTGGGCTATTTCGGCATGCCGCAGGTACTGCTGCGCTTTATGGCCATCCGTTCCGAAAAAGAACTGACGCGTTCGCGCCGCATCGCCATCGTGTGGGTCGTGATCTCGCTGACCGTAGCCGTATTCATCGGCGTGATCGGCCGCACGCTTTACCCCACGGCACTGACCACCTCCTCGGAAGCGGAAAACGTGTTTATCGTGCTGTCCACGAACCTGCTGCCGCCGATCCTGGCCGGACTTGTTATGGCCGGTATCCTGGCAGCCACCATCAGCTCGTCAGACTCCTATCTGCTGATCGCCGCCTCGGCTTTCTCCAAGAACATTTTCCAGGGTCTGATCCGCAAAAAAGCCAGCGACAAGCAGGTCATGGTCATATCACGCATTACGCTTCTGGCTATTACAGCGGTAGCTATTTTGATCGCACTGGATGAAGACAGTGTCATATTCACCATCGTCAGCTTTGCCTGGGCCGGTTTCGGCGCCACATTCGGGCCGCTGATGCTGTTCAGCCTGTTCTGGAAGCGCATCAACCGCGCCGGCGCCATTGCCGGTATGATCGGCGGCGGCTGCATGGTGTTCATTTGGAATTTGCTGATCCGTCCGCTCGGCGGCTTCTGGGACATTTACGAGTTGCTGCCCGCCTTCCTGTTCTCGAGCCTGTGCATCGTGGTCGTTTCCCTGATCACCGCACCGCCCTCTAAAGAAATCGAGCAGGAGTTTGAAGATGTAAAAGCCGGCAGATTAAACAGCCAAAACACACCCGCCGAATAAACCCGCTGTATCTCTGTAAAATAAAAACGGACCGGTTGCCCCGGTCCGTTCAGACTGTCGAAAAAGCCGGCTGGACCGCGCGTAGAAAAAATTGAAAAATAAACTGCTATTTTTCTCAAACAGAAAAGCTTTTTGCGCTCTAAAGAAAATAAAGCACTTTAAAAGCAGAAAAACCGCACGACTGTGCGGTTTTTGCGCTTTTTGTCTTTTGCTCGGGGGCAGTACCTTTGTACAGCCTCCACTCGCAAAATACAAAATCCAACTCGCCTTTTTGGCAGTCTCTCAGCGTGTCAGGCTGTATAATTTGTTGCCATTACACTTTTTTGACACGCTGAACGGACCGGTTGCCCCGGTCCGTTTTTATTTATTTTTTTATATCTGCCGTGCCGAGCGCGACCGGATCGTTAAATATATACCAGCCCAGTAAAACTACAGCATGAAAATCTGAATATTTTTCCAGCTTTTCTCAACACTATGCACAAAAGTCAGATTGACGAGAGGCAAAATTTCATTTAAAATAAACACGAAAAGCAATTTTCAGAGAGGGGTTTTATCCATGAGCAAAAAGAAAAAGATCATTCTGATCGCGGCAGCCGCAGCCGTTGCTGTGGTCGCGGCCGTGGCGATCGTGTGCGGCGTGACCCTGTCGGGCGGCGGGCCTTACAGCGGCACCGTGCTGGACACAAACGGCGCGCCGGTGGCGGGGGTCAGCGTAAGCGACGGCCGCCATGTGGTTAAAACGGACGAAAACGGCACATTTAAACTGAACGGTTACCGCAAGACGCGTTTTATCTGCGTTTCAACGCCGGCAGGCTATGTGTGCGACAACTATTATTTACCTGTATCTGACGATATATCGTCTTACGATTTCACCTTGACGCCAAGCGAACGGACGGCGCAGGACAATTACAGCTTTTTGCAGATCTCGGACACGGAGATCGGCGAAAACGGCATTGGCGACTGGCTGGAAGACATACAGGTGACCGTGCAGGAACACGAACCGGCGTTTTTGGTACATACCGGCGATTTGTGCTATGAAGACGGCATCCGTCTGCACAAGGAACAGATGAACAGCGAAAACATGGGGCTGCCGGTCTACTATGTAATGGGCAACCACGATTATGTGGACGGCGAATACGGCGAAGCCCTTTATGAAAGCTATTACGGCCCGGTGTGGTACTCATTTAATGTTGGCAACATCCACTATGTGGTCACACCGTTTCAGACCGGCGGCGACTACGCCTCTGACTACAGCAAGAATGACCGCTGGCGCTGGCTGGAAAACGACCTGGAAAATACCGACCCGGATATGAAGGTGGTCATGCTCAACCATACCATGCCGCCGAACGAGGATTATGTACTGTCCTTCGATTTGAAAAAACTGGATCTGAAAAAGCACAACCTGGTCGCATGGATCTTTGGCCACTACCACTACAACTACGTTTATGAAACAAACGACGTGGTCAACATCAGCACCGCGCGGCCGGACTGCGGCGGCATTGATTCTTCGGCAAGCGGCTGCCGCCTGATCTACATGACCAGGAACGGCGTTGAAAAGACTGAAATGCAGTACTACCATTTAAGCAGTGCACCCGCCGCGCCGGAAAACGCAGTCTGGAGCACTTACCTGGACGGCAACGTGCTGTTTACCGACACGCTGCTGGAGGGCGACCTGGTCTACACCGCTACGGTGGATGACGATTACCCGCACGACTGCTATGTGTACTGTCTGAATGCCGAAAACGGCGAGATCCTCTGGAACTTCCAAACGGAAAACTCCGTAAAGAATAACCTGGCCTACACAAACGGCAAACTGTTGGCGCAAGACTGCGACGGCAATGTATACTGCCTGGACGGCGAATCCGGCAGTTTGGTCTGGCAGGCAAAAGCGGAGCTGAGCTATACGATCGGCACCAGTTCGGGCATCTGTACAGACGGCGAAACGGTATTTGCCGGCAACGCGGCCGACGTCAGCGCATTCAGCGTGGCAAACGGCGAACGGCTGTGGACCTATAATGGCAATCGCGGCGAAAATTCGCCCGCCGAATTTATACTGACCGGCGACAAGCTGATCGTCAGCTCGCATTGGGACGCCCTGAAAGCGCTCGACAAAACCACCGGCAAAGAGCTTTGGAGCAATGACGACGAAGACATACGCTTCCGTTCCTCGACCCCGGCCGTGGTAAACGACACTACGCTGCTGGTTGCCGCCGATGACGCCATTATGCTTGTCAACAGCGAGACCGGCGAGATCACCAGCAAAAAGATGTGCGAAGATTACTCGTTCTCTTCCAGCGGGCAGCCGGTCATAGACGAAACGCGCGCCTACATTCCCACGGCAAACCACGGTATCATCACCTTTGATATAGAGCAGGAAAAAATCCTTTGGGAGATGCAGCCCGGCGAAGCACAGGTCTACACACCGCCGTACGTCAGCAATTCCCCAACCGTAGAAAGCACACCCATTCTTACAAACGGCCAGCTGGTGTTTGGCGCGTCTGACGGAAAGCTTTACCGCATCAGCGCCTCCGGCGGCAGTGTGATCTCTTCCTATGATATAGGCGCACCCGTTTTCGGCAAAGCCGCGCTTTGCGAAGACGGCAGTGTGATCGTAGCGGATTTTGCGGGCCGCATTTCCAAAATTGCACCGTAAAACACAACCCAAAGCAGGTTCCTTAATGGGGACCTGCTTTAAATTTACAGAGATTTGAGACATAATCGGCATAAACGACAAAAAGTGTTTAATAGGCACAACAAATTTAATAAATAGTGTAAAGTATTTTATTGCACACTTTCTCAAGATATGCTATAATATTTCAAAAATTGTGAGCGACTTCACCGCAGTGGTTTCACATCACAAGTAAGCAAAGGAGCAAAACAGATGGATATCAAATCTTTTCCAAAGCAAGTGATCCGCGAAAACGTGGATTACACAGTGAAAGAAATTACAAACGTCATCAAAAAATACGGTCCGCGTGAATCCGGCAACGAAAACTGCTACGCGGCGCAAAAGCACATGAAAAAAGAGCTGGACACATTTTGTGACGAAACGCATTTTGAAGAATACAAAATGGCGCCGAAAGCATTTTTGATGTTTACGAAAGTGCTCAGTGCGCTTGTGTTTATCGGCGTGGCCGTCGGCGCTATTCTGACATTTACAAATGTATTTGACGGCTTCTTCTATGCCCAGATCATCGTAGCTGCATGCGCAGCGCTCACACTGTTCATTACCGTCATGGAATTTCTGCTGTACAAACCGTTCTGCGACGTGTTCCACAAAAAAGTAACCGGCCGCAACCTGGTCGCCACCCGCAAGCCCACCGGCGAAGTCAAGCGCCGTATCGTTATCAGCGGTCACTGCGACGCCGCTTATGAATGGCGCCACATTTACTACGCCAAGGGCCATGGCATGACAGCCTTTATGGCCGGCTCGATCGTGAGCGGTATCGCTTCGTTTGTGATCGCCGTGGTCACCATCATACTGGCTGCCGCAAATGTGCAGGGCGCTTTTGCCGATTTTATGATCGACTACAGCTACTATTTCCATTTCTTCACCATGCTGAACATGATCACCCTGTTCCTGTTTGTGGACTTCAAAACGCTCTCCCCCGGTGCAAACGACAACCTGACGGGTACATATGCCGCCGTATGCGCGCTGCGCATGCTGGAAGAAGCCGGTGTCAACTTTGAACACACCGAAGTTTGTGCCATGATCACAGACGGTGAAGAAGCCGGCCTGCGCGGTGCAAAAGCCTTTGCAAAAGCACACCACGACGAATACACCGGCGATGTGGAGACCGCCGTGCTTTGCGTAGATACGCTGACCGATTTGGAATACTTAAACGTTTACAACCGCGACATGAGCGGCACTGTGAAAAACGACCCGGATTTCTCTTCCCTGGTAATGGAATCGGCGAAAGAAGCCGGCCACGACGATTTGAAAATGGCAAGCGTATTCTTTGGCTCCTCTGACGCCGCAGCGCTGTCACAGGCCGGCATTACGGCGACCTGCCTGGCCGCTATGGACCCGACGCCGGCTGACTACTACCACAACCGCCGCGACAGTTATGACCGCCTGAACCCGAAAGCCATTGAGACCGGTTACGAAGTGATCCTTTCCACCATTCTCAACTTCGACAAATACGGCAAAAAAATGGACAAATAAACACGCGAAAAATGCGAAAAAGCGGGATGCACATGAAAGTGCATCCCGCTTTTTTGCATTTACCGGATCGAAACCCTCCGCACTGACCTTTTCACGCCGGCTGATCCGCTTTATGCAAAGCCGGTGCCGGGACAAGATCTGTGTCCGGCGTTCCTATAACAGCATATAAAGCAGGGCAAAAATAAGACTTTGATCTGCTCCCTCCTGCGATAAAATCAAAATCAGCAGAAGCAGGATGAAGGTGTCGTTATCCTCTTCACGCGCCGGTTCTTTCAGCGCGCCGCCGCATGCTTTTTTGTCCTGCGCTGCGGTCTTTGCCTCCTTTTGTGCAGGCGGCTGCGCCACCCCCTTGCCGTGCGGTGTGTTTTCGCGCTCCAAATACGTTTTGGAGCGTTTTTTCATTTCCTCCACGCGCCGTACTGCATCGGAGCGCATCTGTACAAAATCATAGTCTGCATATTCCGCCATACCCTACACCTGAAACATGTCTTTGATCAGCGGCAGCATTTCAAACAGGTTTAAAATGCGCATTGCCTCATCTGCCTTTTTTTGTGATTTTTCACTTAAAAGCGGCTTGAGCGCAGCGAGCAGCGCGGCGTTTTTTGAGCCTTTGGCGCGCATGCGCCCCATCACGTTCTGCAGCTTCAGCAGCATGGAAAGCTCATCTCCCGAAAGCCCCTGCAGCCCATTTACGGCAGGCACAGCCGGGACCGTTTCTTTTTTCTCCGGTGTCTTCTGTCCGTCGCCCTGCAGTACCGAAGAGGCCACGGACTGCAGCTTGGCGATATCATCGGCAGACAAAGACGATAAAATATCGCCGAGTGCTTCCATTATTTTTTGCCCTCAGTCAGTTTTTTCAAAAGCGCCTGCGCCTCTTTCGTCTGCAAAAGCTTTTCGGTTGCCTCTTTGCTGGAAAGCACGTCTTTAATTCTTTTAGCTGCATCGGACGAGATATTGTTTTTCAGATACGAATCGACCCGGCCGCTTTTGACCGCTTTTTCGAGTTCAGGCAAATTTATATTTTTGTTCATTGATTTCATCACCGCCATAGACTATAATATTTTTATTAAAACATATGATTTCGGAGCGTGCTTTATGAAAAGAATCCTTGTTTTGTCCGATGCACACGGCCGCACAGGCAACGTATTTGACGCGATCGACCGCCACCGCAAGTCCCTTTCCCTGGTGCTTTTTTGCGGCGACGGCGAGCGCGACATTGACGCAGCCGAAGCCTACTTTCAAGAGCTTCGGTTTGTGAACGTCTGCGGCAACTGTGACTTTGGTTCTGACCTGCCGGTGCAGCAGATGGTGGAATTTGAAGGCAAACGCATTTTGTGCACGCACGGCCATATTTACCATGTGAAGTACAGCTACCGCGAACTGACGGACGCAGCCCGCGGTGCCGGTGCAGACATCTGCGTATTCGGTCATACACACACGCCCTATACAGACTATGACGATGGGCTGCATCTATTGAATCCCGGCAGCATTGCCGCCGGGCATTACGGCCTGATCGATTTTTGTGACAACGGTTCAGTGCTGTGCCACCTGGAAAGACTTTAACACGCAAAACGATTTATACAGCGCAAAAAGAGCAAAAACCGCACTACTGTGCGGTTTTTCTGCTTTTAAAACGTTTAATTGATTTGGAATGGCAACGTGTTTTTTGTTTGAGAAAGGCAATAAATATTTTTCTAATTTATTTTATACGCGGTCCAGCCGCCTGTTTCAACAATCTCAAAGCGCGGTGCTTTAAAAGCACCGCGCTTTACAGTTATATAATTACTTCTTTTTCTTTTCAAAATGACGCTGCAGCGCCTTGACAAATTCTGTGATCGGGATCACGCAGACAGCCATCAGAAGCGCCACGGCGTATTCCTCCAGGCTGATGTGCTCAAAGCCAAACGCATCCTTCAGGAAAGGCACATAGATGACGGCGGTGGAGAGCACGAGCGAAAGCACCATTGCGCCGATCAGGTACATGTTCTGCCAGCGGATCGTGAAGAGCGAATGGCGTCGGGAGCGCATGTTGAAGGAGTGGAAGATCTCTGCCATGGAGAGCGTCAGGAAAGCCATGGTCATGCCGTCCGGACTGTCGACAAATTCCCAGCGGCCGGCTTCCATGTAATGACCCACATAGTAGGCTACCACGGTCACGATCGTGACCATCAAACCCTGCCAGGCGATGTCAAAGCCCATGCCGCCGGCAAAAATGCCATCGCGGCTGTCGCGCGGCGCACGTTTCATCAAATCTTTTTCGCCGCGTTCCATGCCAAGCGCAAGCGCCGGGAAACAGTCGGTGATCAGGTTGATCCAAAGCAGGTGCACCGGCTTCAAAATGGTGAACCCGACGACCGTTGCAAAGAAGATGGAAAGCACTTCAGACAGGTTGGACGCCAGCAGGAACTGAATGGCCTTGCGGATGTTGTCGTAAATGATACGGCCCTGTTCCACAGCGCCCACGATGGTGGCGAAGTTGTCGTCGGCAAGCACCATGTCGGCCACGTTTTTCGTAACGTCTGTACCCGTAATGCCCATGCCGATGCCGATGTCGGCATTTTTAATGGACGGCGCGTCATTGACACCGTCGCCGGTCATGGCGGTAACGTAACCTTTCTTGCGCCAGGCGTTGACGATGCGCTGCTTGTGTTCCGGCTGCACGCGCGCGTAAACGCTGAATGTTTCGATCTGCTCCTCCAGCTGCTCGTCAGACAGCTCGTCAAGCATAGCGCCGGTAATGGCGCGTGTGCCTTCGCCAAGGATGCCGAGCTGCCCCGCAATGGCAACAGCTGTATCAATATGGTCGCCGGTGATCATGACCGGGCGGATGCCGGCCTCTTTACACTCTTTGATCGAGTCCACAACTTCGTCGCGCACCGGGTCGATCATACCGGTCAGGCCGATAAAGCAGAGGTCGTGCTCCACATCGGCCGGTGTTTCAATATGCGGCGGTTCGCGGTGACTGCGCATGGCAGCCGCCAGCACGCGCAGCGCCTTATCGGCCATTGCCTTATTCGCAGCCAGGATCTGCGCGCGCAGCTCATCGGTCATCTCCACCTTTTTGCTGCCCACAAAAGCGTGCGTGCAAAGGCCGAGCACCACGTCAGGCGCGCCTTTTGTAAACTGAATGATACCGTTTTCTGTTTTATGCACCGTCGTCATCATTTTGCGTTCCGAATCGAACGGCGCCTCGTCAATACGCGGAAATGCCTGCGCCAGGTCTGTTTTCGGCATGCCGAGCTTGGTGCAGTAGTTGACGAGCGCGCACTCGGTCGGTTCACCGATTGCCTCGCCCTTGTCCGCATCATACTCAGCATCTGAACAAAGCGCCATCGCTTTGGCCAGCAGCGTTTCATCCTCGCCGTAATGATCGACAACGGTCATCTTATTCTGGGTCAGCGTGCCGGTCTTATCCGAACAGATGACCTGCGTACAGCCAAGCGTTTCCACAGCGGTCAGCTTGCGGATCACGGCGTTGCGCTTGCTCATCTTGGTAACACCGATGGAAAGCACGATGGTCACGACAGCGGCCAGACCCTCGGGGATCGCAGCCACGGCCAGGGATACGGCCACCATGAACATGTCGAGTATGCCGGAGAATGTGACCGCATTGCCGCTGAGGACATTGCGCACCACGTCGAAAATGAAAATGAAAACGCAGATGCCAAGGATCAGATAAGAGAGGATCTTGGAGAGCTGATTGAGTTTTTTCTGCAGGGGCGTGTCGCCCTCTTTGGCCGTTGTCAGCGCATTTGCGATCTTGCCCATCTCGGTGTCCATGCCGGTGGCTGTAACAACAGCGAGGCCGCGGCCATACACGATGTTGGAACCCATATAGGCCATGTTCTTACGGTCGCCGAGCGGCACGTCCTTCTGCCCGTCCGCCAGTGTCAGCACATCGGCTCTTTTGCCGGAAGGCACGCTTTCACCGGTCAGTGCAGCCTCTTCGGCTTTCATGGACGCCGCTTCAATAATGCGGCAGTCGGCCGGCACACTGTCGCCGGCTTCCAGCACAACGATGTCGCCCACCACAACATCCTCACTTTTCACGGTAAGGTGCTTGCCGCCGCGGATGACCTTGGATGTAGCCGCCGCAATTTCCTGCAGCGCCTCGATCGCTTTTTCGGCCTTGCTTTCCTGATAAACACCGAGCACGGCATTCACAACAACAACAAACAAAATAATGATCACGTCGGCATAGCCTTCGCCGGTGTGACCAATGTAAGCCGTGACCGCCGAGATAGCTGCCGCCACGATCAAAATGATGATCATCGGGTCGGCCAGTTCTTTCAGGAACTTATGAAGCAGTGACTCTTTTTTGCCCTCGTCCAGCTTGTTTTTGCCGTTTTTTTCCAGCCGGGCGGCCGCCTCTTCTTCTGTCAGGCCGGTATCAGCGGTCTGCAGATCGGCCATAACAGCCTCAGACGTTTTTAAATACTCTTGCATCAGGACCCCTCCTCTGAAATATAAAAAACTCATACACTGCCGGTACAGCCGGCCGCGTATGAGTCTCATTCTGAACCATTAAGCCAGCCGCAAAACGGCAGGTTGTTGACTTAATGCACAACATTATGGCGTGTGGAATTACTCCCTCATCTGTTACCAAAAATACCACAAATTTCCGCAAAAGTCAAGCAACAAAAACCAACGAACTGTTACAGCAGTACTGTTTCTTATACACGCGCGACCATTTCGCCGTACTTTTCTTTGCTCTCGCGGATAAACTGCTCGATCTGTGCCACGGTAGGCATAGCGTCTGAACAGGAATGCGATGCAATCAGAATGGACGCAGAAGCAGAACCGAATTCCAGCGCCTCCACAATATCTTTGCCCTCCAAAAGGCTGTAAAGAAAAGCAGAACCGTAGCCGTCGCCGCCGCCGAAGCCCTTAAGCATCACCGTCGGGAAAGGTTTGACCGAATAGGAGTTGCCGTCGCAGGTATAGGCGGTCGACCCCTCTTTTCCGTGTTTAATGACGCAGATCTTGGCGCCGTAGGCCTGCCAGTAAGCTGCGCTTTCGGCGTCTGTCGCGCGCACGCCGACGATACGCTCCGTCAGGTCAAATTCCTCGCGTGAACCGATGATAATATCGGAATTTTGCGCCACGAGCGAATAATAAACAGAGATCTCATCTTTCGATTTCCAGGTATAGGCGCGGTAGTCGATGTCAAAAATCACACGCGTGTTGTTCTTTTTGGCCAGCATCATCGCTTTGAGGCACGCCTCGCGCGAAGGGCTCTGCGCCAATGCCGTTCCGCTGATTATTATGGCCTTGGCAGAGGCAATATATGCCTCATCCACATCGGCAGGGTCGAGCATCAGATCGGCTACGCCGTCGCGGTACATCAAAATGGAGCTTTCCTGCTTAGAGAGGATCTCCGTAAATGTAAGGCCAAGCTTTTCGCCGTTTTTGGCGCGTGTGACATGGGAGGTATCGATGCCCTCCTTGTCAAAATACTCCACAACATAGTCGCCGAACTGATCGTCGGACACGGTGCCGATAAAGCCGACCTTTTTGCCGAGCCGTGCAAGACCGACCGCAATATTGGCCGGAGAACCGCCGACATACTTGTTGAAATTGCCGGACCGGGACAAGGGCATATACATGTCGGTCGGATTGAAATCAATGGCGATACGACCGATCGGAATGAAATCCAGCGGTTTTGACATGTCAAATTCTATGTACTGCATGGCGTTTATCTCCTTTACGCTTTATTTTCCGTACCAAAAATACAAATATGCTTTTTTACATTTTCATAGGCACCGCGCACTTCTGCGGCCTGCAGGTCATAATACCCGTCGATCGCATTTTCGCGGTAGCAGGCGCGCACCGTGTGTTCCACCGTGTCAAACGTGGCCGTTGCAATGTTGATTTTACGGATGCCGGTGTGGGCGCAGCGCACAAAATCCGCTTCGCTGATGCCCGTGCCGCCGTGCAGCACAAGCGGCACATCCACCCGGCGGTCAATCTCCTCCAAAATATCAAAGCGCAGATCGGGCGCCGATTTGTAATTGCCGTGCGCATTGCCGATGGCGACGGCCAGCGCGTCACAGCCCGTCTCCTGCGCAAAACGGCACGCATCGTCCGGGCGAGTGCAGTGCACAGCGATCTCTTCACTGCCGTCCTCACTGCCGCCGACGCAGCCGATCTCGGCCTCAAGCGCCGCGCCATACTCCGCAGCCAGCGCAGCGACCGCCTGCGTTTCGCGTATGTTTTCATCAAGCGGCAAATGGCTGCCGTCAAACATGACCGATGTAAAGCCAATGTCCAGTGCTTCGCGGATCTTTTCCAAGGTTTTGCCGTGGTCAAAGTGAACGGCCACCGGCAGGTCCGACTGCTCAGCAGCGGCCACCATCAGCGGGCCGATAAGCGCAAGCGGCGACTGTTTGAGCCGCACCTCGGCGATCTGCAAAATGATCGGTGCACGCAGCTCTTCAGCCGCCTGCAGCGCACCGAGCACCATTTCCATATTGGCAACGGAAAAGCTGCCGACCGCGTAATTGCCGGCTTCGGCCGCCGCCAAAAGTTCCTTCATATTGACAAGCATAAAACCAGACCGTTTCTTTTAAAATTGCGAGCCGGCAGTAAGCCGAGTTCTGTCGTGGACGACCATCTATCTCGACGTTTCGTTGCCGAAACGCTCCAGCCATCTGTCGAAGTTATGTGTCGGGCAAACAACTCTTCAGTCGATGTTGCAGCGGATAGGGTTTACATGGCAAAGAACGTCTCCGCTCTTTCGGTGAGCTCTTACCTCGCCTTTTCAACCTTACCGCTTTCGCGGCGGTATATTTCTGTTGCACTTTCCCTGGGGTCACCCCCGGCGGCCGTTAGCCGTTATCCTGCCCTGCGCTGCTCGGACT
>ERZ1090878.220-NODE-220-length-32282-cov-7.797530_pt1 | contig 32282 bp, 26 predicted proteins | sample MGYA00478473_ERZ1090878 | MGnify/ENA primary metagenome ERZ1090878 (study PRJEB33644, sample SAMEA5815720) | chicken gut metagenome | biome: Chicken; feature: Gastrointestinal Tract; material: Caecum | place: Ireland | collected 2019-01-01 | study: A study of the... | reverse complement strand
CTACACTTCTAGCTTCGTCGGCAGCGTCAGATGTGTATAAGAGACAGTTTTATGTGCCGTTATTTTTTTATTCTTCCGGTACGATGCCGGCTTTTTCTTCCGCTTCACGCTTGGCACTGATGCAGTCATGCACCTTGTCGGCCAGTTTGCCGTAGATTTTGAATTTTTTGGTAAATACGATCAGAGAAAGCAGCAGGAAAATCGGCGGTACGCCAAAACAGATAAAGCCGATGGTGCTTTTTGTGACCTCGTTCACCTGCTTGGTGACCGTGCTGATCTGTTCGTTGTAATTGACAAGGCCAAGACCGCCGAACAGCACGATCGTTTGGATCGTGTAGGCAATTTTCTGCAGCAGACCTTTCATGGAGAACGTTGTGCTTTCGTTGCGCACGCCGTTTTTATATTCGCCGTAGTCGACAATATCTGCCAGGAAGATCGTCTGTGAAACGAACATGGCGCTGATACCGATGGAAGAGATGATGTAGGCAATGTCCAGCAAAAGCGTCTGTTTCATGACCGGGCCGAAAATGTACATCAGCACATACCCAACAATGGCCGTGATCAGTGTGATCTGGTATATGGTGCGTTTGGTGAATTTTTTGGAAAGTATGGGGATCACCAAAAGGCCGAGCGCGCTGCCCACTGCGCCGATGGTGGAAAACAGCGACTGCGCCGTCGGCTCTTCCAACACGTCGGTAAAGTAGTAAACCGCGGTGCTGGAGGTCAGGTACCAGCCGGCATTCGAGATGGTGGCGAACACCATGAAGGAAACAAGCTGGTCGTTGTTCTTGATGACGTCAATGATCTTTTTAAAGCTGAATTTTTCTCTTTTGCCGTAAACCACATGGCGTTCTTTGGTGGAAAGGGAGCAGATAACAGCAAACATGATCAGTGCAATGGCGCAGATGATCGCCCAGCGGCTGAACCCGCTGCTGCTGTAGCCCTTGTCGGTCGTGGTGCCGCTGCTGAGCATCGGCAGAATAATGGGGGTAAGAATGGTGATAAGGCCCTGGCCAATGCCGGAAAATGTGCGCGCAACGGTGGAAATCATGTTGCGGTCGTTCGGGTCGGTCGTAAAGGAGGGGATCATGCTCCAAAACGGAATGTCCGCCATGGTATTCGTCATGTCCCACAAAACGTACATCACTGTAACGTAAATATAAAGGTTTGTGCCGGTCAGGCCAAAACTGGTGAACAGCAGCGCCAGCACAACAGCATTGGAAACGGCGCCGATGATGATCCACGGTCTGTATTTGCCCATTTTCATGTGCGTGTTGTCCACGATCGCGCCCATGATCGGGTCGTTCACGCCGTCCCAGATCCTGGCAAGCGGCGTCAGCAAAAGCAAAAAGCCTTCTTTGAGCCCCAGCACCGAAGTCAGGTAGTAGGACAGGTAGGAATAAAACAGCCCGTAACTTAGATCCAGGCCGATCGCGCCGACGCCGAAACCGATTTTTTCGCGCCAGGTGGTTTTGTAATCTGCCATCTTTTCAAACCCTCCGATAAACAAGTTGTGCGCTTTATTATAGCATAACGCTTCTGTTAAAACAACAGCGATTTACAAAAACAAACACATTTTCGTACTTTTGTTCGATTAAAAAGGCCGGAAAAAGCAAAAATTTACAACTAGAATACTAGTTTTTCGTGCGAAAGCCTTGACTTTTCAAAAGAGCTTGCCTTATAATGAAAAACGAAGTGGGGAAAAAGACCATAAAAAACCATGAAATCATATAAAAACCCATAACGCTGATTTTGAAAGAGCCTGCTTTGCGGGCAATTTGTCATCTTTATCCGAAGGGAGGGGCCGCTGTGTTTTACGGCAAATATCCGTACGCGCTTGACAGCAAGGGGCGCATTTCCGTGCCGGCCAAATGGCGCAAGCAGACAAGCGACGATGAGTTCATCGGTTTTGTTACGCCGCGCGGCCTCACCAACTCTGACCGTGTTTGTCTGCATGTATATGTGGAATCTGATTTTGACGCGTTTATGGAGAAAATGGAATCTTCGCGCTACAGCGTAGTGCAGGCGGCTGAAACACAGATTTTGGACCGCACCGTTTACCTGAAGCTGGATGCGCAGGGGCGCATCACGCTGCCGCCCGAGATCCGCAAGGCCATCCATTTGGAAAATGAAAACACGGCCATTATGTTCGGCGCTAAAAAGCATTTTGAGATCTGGAACGAGCAGGACAAGGCTTTCGACAGCGAAGCGGCAGAAAAACGCGTCAGCGTGGTCGACGTGCTAGACGGCAAGGCCGACACGCAGGCCGGCGGCACGGCAGCCGAGGGGTAAAGAAAATGGAATTTAATCACAAAAGCGTTTTGTTCGCCGAGTCGATCGATGCGCTTGGTCTGAAAGACGGCGCAGTGGCTGCCGACGGCACGGCCGGCGGCGGGGGACACGCTCGTGCGATCGCCGAAAGGATCGGCAGCGGCCGGCTGTATGCGATTGACCGCGACCCGGATGCTGTGCGGGTGCTGCGTGAACGCCTGGGGGATCTGTCGAATGTGACCGTCGTGCATGACTGCTTTTCCAATATTGCTGAAATTCTGAAAGCACATGGCGAACCGAAGCTGGACGCATTTCTGCTGGATCTCGGCGTCAGCTCGTTTCAGCTCGATAACGCCGAGCGCGGTTTCAGCTTCCATGCAGATGCGCCGCTCGATATGCGCATGAGCAAAACCGGCCTCAGCGCCTACGACGTGGTCAATACCTATCCGCAGGACAGGCTGGCCGACATCCTTTTCCGTTACGGCGAAGAAAAATATGCCAAAAGCATTGTGCGCGGCATTGTGCAGGCGCGCAGTGAAAAACCGATCCGGACGACGTTTGAACTGGTCGATGTGGTGCGTAGCCATATGCCGGCGCGTGCCCTGCGCGGCGCACACCCGGCGCGCCGAACGTTTCAGGCCATCCGCATCGAGGTCAACGGTGAGCTGCAGGAGCTGTCGGATGCACTCGACAGTGTGTTCGACTGCCTTTCTTCCGGCGGGCGCATTGCGGTGATCACGTTTCACTCTTTGGAGGATCGGATCGTCAAAGAAAAATTCGCCGGGTGGACACAGGGCTGCACATGCCCCAAGGAGTTTCCGGTCTGTGTGTGCGGCAATAAACCAAAGGGCAAACTTGTTTTCAAATCCAAAACACCGTCTGCGCATGAGCTTGCCGAAAATCCGCGGGCAAGGTCATCCAGATTACGCGCATTTGAAAAGTTTTAGAAGTGTAAAGGACTGATTTTTATGACGACCAGCGGTGATTTCAGGAGATATGCACAAAACAGCGCGGCGTATGACCTCAGCTTTTTTGAGGCGCAGCGTCCGCGTCCTGCTGAGCAGGAAGAAAGAAGAAAACGTTCGATCCGGGTCGTAGAACCAAAACCGCTGACCGGGGCGCAGCTGCGCGCCGAACAGAAAGCGTGCACGTCGTTCAATATCCGTGCGATGTGCGTAGTGGCCGTTTGCTTTGCATTTTTGGCGGCTTCTGTTGCCATGTTTGCTTATACCAACCAGCTTACGCATGAAGTTTCTTCGATCGAGGATGACATCAGTTATGCGCAGGCCGAAAATACACAGCTGACCAGCACGCTGGATTCCATGGTCTCGCTCAGTGAGATCGACGATTACGCTGTCAACGTGCTCGGCATGACCAAGGTGCAGGCGAGCCAGGTGCGCTACATCGACGGTGCATCGTTTAAGCAGGCGCGCGACCAGCAGATCGAGGCGCCGCGCCCGTCTGACATTCTGAAAAACAAACAGGTAATATCCTAAAATAGCACTTCGTATGATTAAGAGAGCCCGGCGTTTCGTCTCGGCTCTCTCAAATCATATTATCGGAGAATGTCGATTTGGCATTCATTTTGAACTTTTTGGCAAGGAGATGGCAAAATGCGTGTCGGACTGCCCACCAAAAGTCTGAAACGTATGATGACGTTTGTGGTGCTGCTCATTTTTATCGGGTGCGGCACAGATTTGGCGCGCCTTTTTTATATTCAGGTGATCCGCGGCGATGAATACGCCGAAAAAGCGCAGGCTCAGCAGCTTAGCGACACGGAAGTCGCGGCCATGCGCGGCACGATCTATGACAGCGACATGAATATTTTGGCGCAGTCGGCCACGGCGTGGCGTATTTATATCGATCCGAAAGCCATCACCGGTGACAACATGCGCACCGTTTTGGTCGATGGGCTTGCCAAGCTTTTTGAATACGACGAAGAAGAAAAGGCAGACCTTGCTGAAAAAGCACAGGCTGACAACCGCTATCAGGTTATTGAAAACAAGGTGGACAACACGCTGAAAGAAAAAATCAGCGCCTTCTCCTCGGAAAATGACCTGAATAGCGTGATCGGATATGAAGAAACTACAAAAAGATACTATCCTTATAACTCTTTGGCGTCGTCGGTCATCGGCTTTACCAATTACGACGGCGACGGCGTCTATGGGCTGGAGGCTTATTATAATGACAAGCTTTCCGGCAAAAACGGCCGTGTGATCACGGCTAAGGACGCGGTTTCCAATGAGCTGCCAAGCGATTACGCAACGTCGGTCGAGGCGGTCGACGGCAACAGCCTTGTGCTGACGATCAACCAAAACATTCAGTATACGCTGGAAAAGGGTCTTTCCAGAACGCTGGAGGAATACCAGTGCAAAGGCGCTTACGGCGTGGTGATGGATGTGGAGACCGGCGCGGTTTTGGCCATGAGCTCACTGCCGGATTTTGACATCAACAATCCGTACGACATCACATACAGCAAAACCCAAAAAGAACTGGATGCGATCAAAGACGATGAAAAGCGGGCGGAGGCCCGAAAAGAGGCACAGGCCAACCAGTGGGACAATTTTACCGTTTCCAGCGTGTACGAGCCGGGTTCCGTGTTCAAGGTGTTCATGAGCTGCGCTGCGCTTGAGGAAAACGTGGTCACACTGGACACGACCTATAACTGCACGGGTCAGATCACGGTGGAAGACCGCATTATGCACTGCCATTACCACCCGGGCCACGGCCTGCAGAATCTGACGCAGGGGCTTGAAAATTCGTGCAACCCGTTTTTTATCACGATCGGTCAGCGTCTTGGCGGCCATAATTATTATAAGTATTTTGAGGGCTTTGGGTTTACCGAAAAAACCGGCATCGACCTGCCGAGTGAAAACCGTTCGCTTTTTGTTAGCGAGTCCGATCTTTCCTCCAAGGTCACGCTGTCGTCTGCCTCATTCGGTCAGACGAACAGCCTGACGCCGATCCAGGTCTGCACGGCGCTCGCGGCGGTGGCAAACGGCGGCCGGCTGATGCAGCCTTACCTTGTCTCTTCTGTTTTGGATGCCAACGGCAACACGATCGAAAAGACGCAGCCGAACGAGGTGCGCCAGGTCATCAGTGAAGAAACGGCTGAAAAAGTGCTGAAAATGATGAAGTCGGTCGTGGACAACGGCACCGGTAAAAACGCATATGTTGCCGGTTACGGCGTTGGCGGCAAAACGGGTACCTCGACCAAACTGAGCGAGTCGAGCGATACGGATACGAAATATATCGTATCTTTCGGTGCGGTCGCGCCGACGGATGACCCGAAGGTCGCGGCGCTGATTTTGATCGACGAGCCGAATCAGGATCTCGGCGGCGGCACGCTTTGCGCACCGATCGCAGCTGAAGTGATCGAAACGGCTATGAAAGAGTACGGCATCGAGCCGAAGTATACCAGCGAAGAACTGGAAAAACTGTCTGTCAGCACGCCGGGCGTAACGGGTAAAACCGTTAAAACGGCTACAAGCCAGCTGACGGCAGCCGGTTTTGAATACAAGGTCATCGGCGACGGCAGCGAAGTCGTTAAACAGTCGCCGGCCGCATCCAACAAGATCCCAAGCGGCGGCACGGTGATCCTTTACACCGAAAGCCAGAGCAGCCAAACGGTAGAGGTGCCGGATTTCACCGGCCTGACGGTCAGCGAGGTCAACGCGCTTGCAGCCAGCAAAAACCTGAATGTGGAATTCAGCGGCAGCGGTCTGGAAAGCGCAAACTCTTCTGCTTACCGGCAGAGCGAGGAAAGCGGTACGGTTGTGGAGATCGGCTCTGTGATCACCGTCACGTTTAAAAATAACGAATCGGTACTTGACTGACCGAGGAAAAGAAGCGGAGGAAACGGTCATGAAACTGAAAGATATATTGAAAGGCATCGATGTTTTAAACACATTCGATCCGCAGCTGGAAATTGCCGATGTAACGGAGGATTCCCGCTGTGTAAAACCCGGCACGCTTTTTGTGTGTATCAAGGGCGCGTCGTTCGACGGGCACACGCTGGCCGGCAAAATGCTGGAATCCGGGGCGCCGGCCGTTGTCTGCGCCAGGGATATGGGGCTTGTCAACCAGGTGATCGTGGCGGATACGCGTGCAGCGTATGCCAAGATTTGTGCCAACTACTTCGGCAACCCCGCTGATAAGCTGAAACTGATCGGTGTGACCGGAACCAATGGTAAAACAACGACCACATTCCTGATCAAGCAGATCCTTGAAAACACCGGCCATAAAGTTGGTCTGATCGGCACGGTGCAGAACATGATCGGCGACGAGGTCTATCCGGCAAAGTACACCACGCCGGATGCCTATTCTTTGCAGAAACTGTTTGCTCAAATGGCTGAGGCTGCCTGCGACTACTGCGTAATGGAAGTGTCGTCCCAGGCGCTGGCGCAGGGGCGTGTCAGCGGCGTGCATTTTGCAGTTGGTGCGTTTACGAACCTGACGCAGGATCATTTGGATTACCACAAAACGTGGGAAAATTATTTCGAGGCCAAGCGCCTGCTGTTCAAGCAGTGCGATGTGGCCGTTACCAATGCAGACGACCAAAACGGTCTGAAAATCGTAGAGGGCTTGCCGTGCCGCGTGTACCGCTATGCTGTGAAGACGAACGATGCGGAGTATGTGGCCAAAAACGTGCAGTTTAAGAATAACGGCGTGGACTATGAGCTGGTCACGCTGAACTCGATCGGCCGCGTGCACTGCCCGATCCCGGGGCGTTTTTCCGTTTACAATTCACTTTGCGCCGTTTCGGTGGCGTTGACGCTCGGTGTGGATTTCCGCAGCGTCCTGGGTGTCATCGCCAAATCTTCCGGTGTAAAGGGCAGGATCGAAGTTGTGCCGACCGGCCGCGATTTTACCATTATAATCGACTATGCGCATTCGCCGGATGGCCTGGAGAATATCATTACCTCTTTAAAAGAAATTGCACATGGCCGCGTGGTGACGGTATTCGGCTGCGGCGGCGACCGCGACAAGACGAAACGTCCCAAGATGGGGCAGATTGCAGCAGAGCTTTCCGACTTCTGCATCGTTACCTCCGACAATCCGCGCAGTGAGTCACCCTCCGCCATTATTGAGGATATTCTTGTCGGCATGCAAAACGTTTCCACGCCGTATGTGGTGGTGGAAAACCGCAAGGACGCCATCCGTTATGCGATCGAACATGCGGAAAAAGACGATATTATTCTTTTGGCCGGAAAAGGGCATGAAACGTATCAGATCCTGCCGACCGGCACGATCCATTTTGATGAAAGGGAAGTCGTTGCAGAGATTTTAAAGGAAGTTGAATGATGGAACAGATCAGCCTGCTTGAAGCAGCCAAAGCACTTGGCGCCACCGCCGATACTGACGCGGTGTTTGACCGTGTTGCAATCGACAACAGAAAAGTACAGCCCGGCGCGCTTTTTGTGTGCATCCGCGGCGAACGGTTTGACGGCCATGATTTTGCACCGCTGGCCGCGCTGGCCGGTGCGTCCGCCGTTATGGCCGAACACCCGGTAGATGCGGGCTGTCCGCAGCTTTTGGTGAAAGACACGCGGCGCGCACTGCTTGACCTTGCCGGGTATTACCGCAGCCGGTTTGACATTCCGGTCGTCGGCCTGACCGGCAGTGTCGGCAAAACGACCACCAAGGACTTTACGGCGCTTGTTTTGGGCGCAAAATATAACTGCCTGAAAACGCAGGGCAATCTGAATAATGATATTGGCGTACCGCAAACGCTTTTCGGCCTGGACAGCACGACCGGTGCTGCGGTTGTGGAAATGGGCATGAACCATTTTGGTGAGATCCACAACCTGGTCACGCGCGTACGGCCGACACTGGGCATGATTACGAATATTGGCGTTTCGCACATTGAAAACCTGGGTTCGCGCGAGGGTATCCTGCGCGCCAAACTGGAACTGGCGGACGGCCTTGCGCCGGGTGCGCCGCTGATTTTAAACGGCGACAACGATCTTCTGCAAACGGTGCATTTGGACGATCACCCGGTCATCTTTGTGGGCATTGAAAATAAGGACTGTGCCTATGTGGCCGAAAATATAGAAGAAACGGAACTCTACACAACGTTCGACATAAAATTTGCCGGCACTTCCTGTAAAATAAAGCTTCCGACTGTCGGCATACATAACGTTTATGACGCACTTTTGGCGTTTGCCGCCGGCGTGGAACTGGGGGTTGCGCCGCAGGCTGCGGCAGAGGCGCTGGAGGCATATGAACCTTCCGGCATGCGCCAGAAAATCGTGCACCGCGGCGGTATTACGGTGGTAGAAGACTGTTACAACGCATCGCCGGATTCCATGCACGCGGCGCTGAAAACACTGATGTCTCTGCCTGCTAAACGGCATATTGCCGTGCTGGGCGACATGCTGGAGCTGGGCAGCTATGCCGAACAGGCACATTACGAGGTCGGCCGTGCGGCGGCAGCATCCGGCATCACAATGCTTTACTGCTACGGCACGGACTGCGCGCACCTGGTACAGGGCGCGAAAGACGCCGGCCTGGCCGATGCGTATTTGTTCGACAATAAAGCAGCCCTTTGCAATGCGCTGTACGGCGTTTGTACGGCACAGGATGCGGTTTTGTTTAAAGGCTCCAGAGGTATGAAATTAGAGGAAGTGATCCACTTCTTATACGAAAGGTGGGCAAACCAATGAACGGTACAATTATTGCGTTGATCGCAGCAGTCATTGCCTTTGGCGTGACCGGCGGCCTCGGTTTTGTAATTATTCCGTGGCTGAGAAAACTGAAATTTGGGCAGACTATTCTTGAGATCGGCCCTTCGTGGCACAAGAAAAAGCAGGGCACGCCGAATATGGGCGGTTTTATGTTCGCCATCGGCATGATCGTTTCCTGCGCGGTGTCGTTTTTGATCTTTTATTTCAGCGGCGGCACGTTTGAAAGTGCGTCCAGCCGCTTTAATGAGGGCTCTGATCTCGTGGCGCTCGCTGCCTGCCTGCTGCTTGCGCTTGGCTGCGGCATCATCGGCTTTATCGATGACTACACCAAAATCAAGCTCAAACGCAATGAGGGGCTGACAGCGCGCCAGAAAACCATTGGCCAGCTGGTCGTGGCGCTTGCCTTTTTGGCAACGCTTTGGCTTTCTGACAACACATGGTGGTACATTCCGTTTGTCGGCCGTGTGGATCTGAGCAGTGGCTTTGGTGCGGTCTGCTTCTGGCTTGTGGGTCTTTTCATCGTTTACGGCGGTGTGAATTCCGTCAATCTGACAGACGGTATTGACGGTCTGTGTTCTTCCGTTACCGTAACGGTCTCCGTCGCTTTTATCGCCATGGGCGCCATTGCGCAGTTCAATGGTTTGATTATTATTTCTGCGGCGCTGTTTGGTGCAATGATCGGCTTTTTGTGCTGGAACTGGAACCCCGCCAAGGTGTTTATGGGCGACACGGGTTCGCTGTTCCTCGGCGGCCTGGTCGTGGCGCTCAGCTTTGCCGTGCGCTGTCCTCTGCTGCTGTTGCCGATCGGCATCGTTTATGTATCTGAGACGATGAGCGACATCATTCAGATCGGTTATTTTAAATTGACGCACGGCAAGCGCGTCTTTAAAATGGCGCCGATCCACCACCATTTTGAAATGTGCGGCTGGAAAGAAAAAAAGATCTGTGTGGTCTTTTCTCTGGTCAATGCGGCCGGCTGTGTGATCGGTGTGCTGCTTTACTATTTCGGCGACTGCTTTGTGCGCGTATAATGTGTATTTTATAAATTTGAATTTAAAAAGGAGTGTTGTGCTTGGAAAAAATAGCCGGACGTTCTTTTTCGCCTAAAAAGTTCAAAGCGTTTCAAAAATCTGATTTTGTCACGACCGGCAGCATCGACATTCCTTTTTTCGTTTTGGTCATGACGCTGCTTGCCATAGGCCTGGTCATGCTGCTTTCTGCCAGTTATCCGGATGCGTATTATAATGAGGGGCAGGACAGTTTCTATTTCTTCCGCAACCAGTGCATTTTTGCGGCGGTCGGCGTTGCGGCCATGCTGATTTTTTCACGGCTGAATTACAAATGGCTGCAGGTGTTTGCCGTTCCGATCGCGCTTGTCTCTCTGCTGCTTTTGGTCATTGTGCTGTTTTACCACACAGATTTTCAGGATTTTAAGCGCTGGATCCCGATCGGCCCGTTTACGCTGCAGCCGTCTGACATTGCCAAGTTCGCACTTGTCGTGATCATGTCGGCCTATATCTCTAAATACTGTCTGAAAATGAAAAAAGTCGTGTACGGCATTGTGATCCCGCTGGCGATGATCGCTGTGTTTTGTGTGCTGATCGCGCTGGAAAACCACATGTCCTGCACGATCCTGATGTTCTGCATCGGCGCAGCGCTGATGTGGGTGGGCGGCACGCCGGCTTGGCTTTTTATCGTTGGCCTCGGCGCGGTCGCAGCCGCCGTCGTTGTCTGCGTAACGAATCCGCAGATCTTGCCCGATTATGTGCAGCCGCGTATTCTTGCCTGGGTCGACAAAACGTATGAACCTACGGACGGCCGCTGGCAGATCAACAACTCGCTGTACGCCATTGGCTCGGGCGGTTTCTTCGGTGAGGGTCTCGGCAATTCCAAGCAAAAGTACCTTTATGTCAGCGAACCGCAAAATGACTTTATTTTCTCCATCGTCTGCGAAGAACTGGGGTTTATCGGCGCTGCCGTCATCATTGTGCTGTTTGCACTGCTGATCTGGCGCGGCATGATCATTGCCGTCAACTGCGAAGACCGCTTCGGCGCCCTTCTGGTGATCGGCATTGTGGCGCAGGTCGGCATTCAGGTCGTCTTTAATATTCTCGTTGTTACGGACACGATCCCGAACACCGGTATTGCGCTGCCGTTTTTCAGCTACGGTGGCACAGCTATGATGATGCTGCTCGGCGAGATGGGCGTCGTCCTTTCGGTATCACGACGAACAAAAGTTAAAAAGCTGAACTGAGGTATTTGTTATGAAACTTGTGTTTGCCGCCGGCGGTACGGCCGGCCACATCAACCCGGCCCTTGCCGTTGCATCGGCGATCCGCGAACGTTACCCGGAAACGTCCATTCTCTTTATCGGCACGGCCGACCATATGGAAAGCAGCCTGGTCCCGGCCGCCGGTTTTGCTTTTAAAACGATCCGCATCTCCGGCTTTCGCCGCAGTTTTTCACCCGGTGCGATCGTACATAATGTAAAAACGGTGTTTTATATGCTGACGGCGTCGCTGCAAAGCCGCAGTATTCTGCGCGATTTTGCGCCGGATGCCGTTATCGGCTTTGGCGGTTATGTCAGCGGCCCGGTGCTGGAGACGGCGGCAAAAATGCATATTCCGACCTGCATCCACGAACAAAACGCCTATCCCGGCATTACCAACAAGTCGCTTGCCAAGCTCGTTGACCGCGTAATGCTTACGAATGAGGATGCGGCGCAGCGCATGACCTGCCGCAACAAGCCGGTGGTGACCGGATTGCCGGTGCGCGGCGAGATCTTGCGCGCCGACCGACGTGCAGCGCGCATCAAGCTTGGCATACCGGAGGGAAAGCTCCTTGTGCTTTCGACCGGCGGCTCGCTCGGTGCAAAGCCGATCAATGACGCTATGCTCGATGTGCTGATCCGCCATGCCAAAGACAAATCGTGTTACCACATCCATTCGGCGGGCAAGAACAATCCGGAAATGTTTGATGCGCTGGAAAAGCACGGCTTTAAAAACTGCGACAATGTGGTCGTGCGTCAGTATATCGACAATATGGACGAATGTCTTGCGGCGGCCGATCTGGTCATTGGCCGTGCCGGTGCCAGCACTATTTCTGAACTGCTGGCTATGGGTAAACCGTCGGTGCTGATCCCGTCGCCCTATGTGGCGGAAAACCACCAGTACCACAACGCCATGTCGCTTGTCAAGCGCGGCGCAGCCATCGTCATTGAGGAAAAAGAACTGACTTCTGATAAGCTGCTGGAAACGATCGATACGCTCGTTGCGCATCCGTCTAAACTGCAGCAGATGGGGCAGGCGGCGGCCGCCATGGCGAAAACAGACGCCTGTGAAGAGATCTGCCGCGTGATCCTTTCCCTCGCACAAAAAGAAAAATAAGTGGCTTAACCATTTTACCCTTTTTGTCATAGAATAAAGCGATGACAAAGGGGTGTGAAAATGGAAAAGTTTATCGTAGAAGGCGGCCGTACGCTGCAGGGTACGGCCTGCGTACACGGCGCCAAAAACGCCGTGCTGCCCATTTTGGCTGCCACGATCCTGGCCGGCGGAAAGAGCGTGTTACATAACTGTCCGGCGCTGAGCGATGTGGATGTTGCCTGCAGGATCCTTGCATATCTTGGGGCAAAGATCAGCCGCGAGGGCTCCACGCTGATCGTAGATACCCAGACGATCGATAAATTCGATATTCCCGAGGAAATGATGCACGAGATGCGTTCGTCCATCATTTTTCTTGCGCCGCTTGCCGCGCGGATGCACCGTGCCGTTTTGTGTGCGCCGGGCGGCTGTGAAATTGGCCTGCGGCCCATTGATCTGCATCTGTATGGACTGAATCTGCTCGGCATGCAGGCTGTCAGCGAAGGCTCGTGTATCCGCTGCAGCGTGCAGGCGCTGCACGGTGAGAAAATCATTTTGCCGTTTCCGAGTGTCGGCGCAACGGAAAATATTATGATCGCCGCCACGGTGGCACGCGGCCGAACGCTGCTTGTCAATGCGGCGCGCGAACCGGAAATTGAAGACTTGGCTGCGTTTTTGAACCGCTGCGGTGCAAAAATACGCGGCGCAGGCAGCGGCACGATCGAGATCACTGGCGTTTCCCGCCTGCACGGTGCGGAGCACGCGGTGATCCCGGACCGAATCCTGGCCTGCACGCTGATGTGCTGCGCCGTGGCAACGTGTTCTCAGATCACGCTGCAAAATGTTTGCGCGGCACACCTGAATCCGGTCTTTCCGGTGTTTTACAACAGCGGCTGCCGTCTGCGTACTGCGCAAGACACGCTGACGATCACGCCGCCGAAGTACTTGAAAAAGCTCGGCCAGGTCAAAACGATGCCGTACCCGGGCTTTCCAACAGACTGCCAGGCGCCGGTGATGGCGCTTGCCTGTGTGGCGCACGGCACAAGTGTTTTTGTGGAAAACATTTTTGAAAACCGCTACCGGCATGTGCCGGAACTGAAAAAATTGGGTGCGAAAATCGATGTGAGCGACAAGGTTGCCGTTGTGGAGGGCGTACCAAAATTGTCCGGCACAAGGGTCAGGGCAACCGATCTGCGCGGCGGCGCGGCGCTTGTTGTGGCAGCGCTGGCGGCGCAGGGCGTAACAGAAATTACAGACATCGGTCATATTGACCGTGGATATGAAAATATGGAGACGATGCTCCGTGCACTTGGAGCACAGATTGTGAGAGATGGCAAAAAATCAGAAGAAGGGCGGCAACCGTTCGTTTCAGGATGATTATTATATCGAGCCGCCGCAGGTATATGATTATGACCGGCAAAGGCAGAGCGCACCGCCGGCCGGCCGCAGCCGCGCCGGGTGGAAACGCCGGCAAAGAGCCGCGCAAAAGCAGCCGCGGCGGTACTCCGTGCCGCCGCAGGAAGAGGATCATTCCCGTCAGGCCCGGCGCGATCTGCAGCGCAGAAAGCGCAGGCGGCGCGCAGCGCGTGTGCTGACCTTTTTTGCGATTGCCGTTTTGCTGGCTGTTTTGGTTTTTATAACGCTTGTTTTTGTATTCTCTGTGCAAGAGGTACGCGTCAGCGGCAATACGATGTATACGGCAGAGCAGGTCAGCGCGGCAAGCGGTGTGGAGACTGGTGATAAACTGCTTTTGCTGCACACCGGCGAGATCGGCGAAACGCTGGAAAAGAACCTGCCTTATATCCGCCATGCACAGGTAAAACGAGTATTGCCGAACACGGTAGAGATCACGGTAGAGGAATCACAGCCCGGGTTTGCCGTGGACCGCGGCGACGGTACATATACGCTTTTGGATGATGATTTTAAGGTGCTTGAACAGCAGGCAAAGGCCATCCCGGACGGCGTATATCTGATCAGCGGCGCCGCGCTCAGCCAAGACACACCGGGCGCTGTCGTTTCGTTCGACGGGGAGCTGATCGACCGCAGTGTGGCGATCCTTGCCAGTGCGGTTTTGAAAAACGCTTTAGACGAAGTGACCGAGATCGTTGTGCAGGACGCCAACAATTTTGTCCTGGTATATGACGGACGCATCCAGATGCTTTTCGGCGAAGTGGACGCCGATACGATCGATTATAAGATCAACCAGGCGCTTGCGTGCATTGATGAGATCAGCCAGAGCAATGCGGCTGCACGCGGCGTGCTGAACCTTAAAAATGATAAAAACATATATTTTACAGAATCGTAACGGCAAATTACAGGGGAGTAAAGGTATTTTCCTTTACTCCTTTTTTTATATTTTAACAGATTGTGCAAAATGCACAAATTGGCAGGCTCGTATCTTTAAAACATTATCAGTAATATGGAGGATATTTCTAAAAAACAGTTGCAAAAAGGTTACATAACTGTTACAATAACAAGTGCAGTAGTCAAAAAGATTACAATTTATGACCAGCCAGAAAAACAAAAGGAGAATGACCCATGGGAAGATATGAAATCGATACAGACGATACAAAAGTAGTACAGATCAAAGTTGTCGGTGTTGGTGGCGGCGGCGGAAACGCTGTGAACCGCATGGTCAACAGCGGTATTAAAGATGTGGAATTCGTTGCCATTAACTCGGATAAGCCCGCCCTGATGAAATCTTCTGCTACGCACAAGATTTTGATCGGCGAAAAGGCCACGAAAGGCCGCGGCGCCGGTGCAAAGCCTGAGGTTGGCACACGCGCTGCCGAAGAGAGCCGCGAGGCGATCACCGACGCGCTGACCGGTTGTGAAATGGTGTTTATTACCGCCGGCATGGGTGGCGGCACGGGCACCGGTGCAGCACCGGTCGTTGCCAAAATCGCGAAGGATCTCGGCATCCTGACGGTTGGTGTTGTTACAACACCGTTTGCCTTTGAAGGCCCGCACAGAATGAAGCAGGCACAGGCTGGCATTGAAGAACTGGCCGAGTATGCCGACGCGCTGATGGTTATCCCGAACGAGAACCTGAAGTATGTGACCGACGACAAAATTACGTTCCTTAACGCTTTTGACATTGCAAACGATGTGCTTCGTCAGGGCGTGCAGAGCATTTCTGACCTTGTCAATGCAACCGGTCTTGTCAACAGCGACTTCGCCGATGTGACCGAGATCATGAAAGACGCCGGCTATGCGCACATGGGCGTTGGCCGTGCCAGCGGCAAGGACAAAGCGGAAGAGGCGGCCAAGCAGGCGATCTCCAGCCCGCTGCTCAATACATCTATCGACGGTGCACGCGGCGTGCTGCTGAACATCACGGCTTCCACCGATGTTGGCCTGGAAGAGATCGACACGGCTTCCTCCATTGTGACCAACGCCGTGCATCCTGACTGCGAGATCATTTGGGGTGCAAACTTCGATGAGGACCTGGAGGATGAGATGATCATCACCGTAATCGCTACACGTTTCGGTGATGAAAACGGCAAACCCACCCAGGCACACAGCGCAAAGGACGAAAAAGCAGCCGCTGCCGAAGCAGAAGTTGCTCCGCCCACGGACAATGCTTCTTCGCTGTCCTCCAGCGATGACGACGCATTTACCGATATCGTGTCTTTCTTCAAAAAATAAAACAGCAAACGAAAAACAGCCCGGTTTGTACCGGGCTGTTTTTTTGCGCTGTATTCAGCGGTGTTCTGCTTTGGCGCAAAATTCGTTTGTATATGCAGTTTGACATTTCCCTATCAAATTGTATATTATTGGATTTTTGCGGAAAATTTGCGGAAAACTGGCTTTAAAATACGTCCTGTTTGCGGCTTTTAACATTTTCAACAGCGTTTTCCGCCGTAAGACAAACACTCTTCGGGGTTTTCCACACTGTTTTGCACATTCTCGCTTTTCACTGTTTTAAAGGCCGATTTTTTGTACCAAAAAGCATCCGGCGCATATACAAAGTTTGTATATGCGCCGGATGTATAGCTTGTATATTTTACAGCTTTTATACATGAACGGCTGTTTTACCATTCACTTTTTGTATAGGAGCGGATGATATTTGTGATGGGGTTGTTGCGTTTGAAGCCCTGGCCTTTGCCGCCGTTTGTCTGGTCCTGGATCTTGCCGGCACGAATGGTCACAGCGTCCAGCGCACCGATCAGTTTTTCGCCCGGCGCGATTTCCGGCGGCTGGTAATCTTCGTCCGGTCTGTCCGCATAAAAGCTGCTCGGCAGCAGGCGGGAATTTTCCTTTACGGCGGTTGCGGCCAAAATAACGGTGCGCCCGTTTTCAGGCAGCGTCAGTGTTGCAGCGCCGTGTGTTTCCAGGCGGTAAACGTAAAAACGTGCCTGCCCGTCAAAATGGTCGTCCAGTGGGTGGTGCGTGTGCGTAAATTCAAGACCCACGACCACGTCTTTGACCTTCGCCTTTTGCTGCAGGCCCTCCATATCCCACTGACCGATCGGCGCAAATGCGTCGTGGATCGTGCAAGTCTTTTCCACGTTGCCGATTTTGAAGGTCAGTGCACGGTCGCCTGCAACGCCGGCCGCCAGCAGATAAACGGCCGTTGCCTCGGCCGGCAGGTCAAGCACCTGCCCGGTCGGGATCAGTGCAGTGCGCAGGCTGTCTCTGTCGGCCAGGGTGAACGGGATGCCGCCGCAGCAAATCTCTTTCGGGAACAGTTCGTACGGCAGCGTACAGCCGCTGGCAGCCAAAATGGCACGCTTGCGCTGCGCGTTGGAAGTCACGCCGTCTGCGTTGTAGGGCAGTTCCAGACAAACCGCTTTCTCTTTGCGCGCGGCTTTTTCCGGCTTGCCGGGAACGATGTAAAAGGTCTTCAGGTCGTAAGGCGCTATGTCGAAGCAAAGTGCGTTGCCGGACACCTGCATTTCCTGCGCGTCCTCTTCCGCTGCGTTCGTTTCATAGGCGGCTTTGACCGGGCAGGCAAGCTGCAGTTTTACACGTTTGTGTGTGCGGTCAACGCCTTCGTTTAGGCGGATCACAATGCCTTTGCCGTCTTCACTGCGTTTTACGGCGCGCAGCAGTACGTCGTTGTCTGAAATGGTCAGCAGGCTGAAGCAGTCGCGTCCGCATCCCTTTGTTTGGGAGCTGGTCTGAAAGGCGAGCGGCTTTTTGCTAAACAGCTCTGCATACATCTGCGTTTGACTTTCAAAACCGTGTGCGTGCGCATAAATGCCAAAGCCGAACAGATTGCGGCCAATGTCCTGCAGATCCTGTCTGGCTTCTTTAATGAATGCACCGGCCGGCGTATGTATACAGGTCAGGCGCAGGGTTGAGCTGTCCGGTTTGTCCCAGCCGTATTTGGAATCGGAAAATACGCTGACGCCAAACGTGCCGCTGTTGTCCGTCAGGTCGGCCCATTTCTGCGCCGGCACTTCGTAAAGCGTGTCGGTGTTCGTTCGGCGCTGTATGGTGCCGAGCCCCAAATCATAAGTTGCGGTTTTGTTTTCGGCTGTAAAGCGGAATTCTGCTTTCAGCATACTGCGGCGTGACTGCCAGTCCACTTCGTTTTCCACACGCAGGACCGGGCTGCGGCTGGAAAGGGAGATCACCTGCGTGATTTTTGTGGAAAGGTCGGCGCCGCGGGTCACGCGCAGGGCAATGCGCGACGGCCCTTTCTCCAGGATCTCGAACGTGGGCGTGTTGGCGTAGGCGTAGGGCGCGCGGTCAATGTCCTCCTTGCGCATTTCCCAGGCAGGGTAGGCAAGAGACCCGGCGTCGTGCATCAGCGCCAGTTTGATGGGCTTTTGGAGCAGTTCTTTTTGCAGGCGTTTGTCAAAAATGCTGCCGATGTCGCCGTTTTTGTTGAAGCGCACCAGGTAGTTCTCGTTTTCCAGGCGGTGTGCGTCCATTTTCAGGTCGCTTTTCAGGCGGCAGGGCGTGTCGCTCGGCTCGGCGCTGAACACCGTGTAGGAAAGCGGCGCCAGTTCGGCACTGAATACGACCCGGAACGTTTTGCCGGATTTGGAGACGACTTGTGAAAGCTGCTCTTCACCGCGGCTGTTCGTGATCTTTACATATTTGGCGTTGTGTTTTAGGCGCACCGTCGCTTCAATGCTGTCAAAGCGCGCGTACTGCGTGGGGTTAAAGACGATCAGCGCCGCTTCGGGGCAAAACGATGTGTCGAGCGCTTCGCCCACGGCTTTTGCCGAAGCGCAAAGCTCTGTGTGCATCAGGTTCAGCGCTGTGAAATAATCGCTATGCGCGGCGTTATATACATCCATGTTGGACGTGCCCGTAATGTCGTCGTGAAACTGGTGCTGAATGACTTTCTTCCACGCTTTTTCCATGGCCTTTTGCGGGTAGGTATGGCCGCAAAGCTGCTGCGCGAGCACCAGCGAAGCCTCGGTCACATCTGCCGCTGTTTCGCATTGGCGGTTCAGGCGCTTGGACATGGTGCGCGAGGTGTAGCTGCCGGCGCCGTGGCTGGTCATCAGCAATTCACCGTCGTAAACGGGCAGCTTGGCTTTTTCCTGCTCGGGCAGGGCGTCAATGTCATTATAGAATCTGTCGGGTGTTGCGCTGATAACTTGGATCGGGTGGTGCGAAGCGTTTTTCACTTCGTCGCACACAGTCCAAACCGATTTTTCGTCCGGCGCGCCGCCGACGTCGCCCGTGCCGTACAGGTAAAGGGCAAACGGAATGCCGCTTTGGTTATAGTTGGCGGCAATTTTGTCATAGACCTGCTCGTCGGTCTGGATGTTTTCAAATTTGGAGCGGTAGCTTTTCGCGTCCAGTGTGGTATAGACGCAGCTGGCGTCGGTGCCTTTCCAAATGCCAAGGTCAAACGGCAGCGGCACGCTGCAGCCCCAGGAAAGCTTTTGCGTCGTAAAGCCTTTAAGTCCGGTGTGTGCCATCACGCTCGGCAGCGCTTTGCCAAAGCCAAAGCAGTCGGGCAAAAAGATGTCGCGGCTTTTTACGCCGAACTTTTCTTCAAAATAGCGGTTGCCGTAAAGGATGTTGCGAATCAGCGCCTCGGGCGAGGGAATGTTGACGTCGCCGTTTTCGTATTCCGCGCCGGTCGGGTGCCAGCGCCCCTCTTTTACATAACCCTGTATTTTTTTGAAAAGGTCAGGGTAGTATTCCTCGATCAGCGCGTAGCGGAACGCACCTTCAAAGTTGAAGGTGTATTCCGGGTAATTTTCAAGCAGATTTAGGTTTTTGGCGACCGTGTCTAAAAGGTAGTCCTCTATCGTTTTTTTCAGGCTCCAGCGCCAGACTGTGTCCAGGTGCGCTGTTGCCACCGCGTAAAGTCTTGTGTCCTGCATAGTGCTCACTTCTCGATGATCTCGTATGTAAATTCGTACTGCTTTTGCAGTTCTTTCACTTTTTCTTCGTTGTCTTCAATAAAAGTTTCGCTGTAGATGGATTTGCCGTCTTTCGAGTAGTCTTTTACGATCTGGTTGAGCGCCGCCCAGGCCTCGTCCTGCTTGTCGTAGCCATTTTCAAATTTGATTAAAAATTCTCTGTGCTTCGGAAGTCTGACTTTCATATTTCTTTCCTCTTTCTTTATTTTAATTTTTTATAATTACATTATAACAAAGCTTTTCAGGCCTTTTCATCCAGCCCGTAGATCGTGCGGCACAGCCGCCGGCCGGTCTTCGTTTTAAAGTGTTTGTTATAGGCCGTGTGCACTGCATTTTTGCTGCAGCCGTCTTCATGCAGATTGACCAGGAAATCAGCCTCAATCAAAATCTGCAAATCCATACTGTCTACATTTTGATAGGTGTGGTGCCGGCCGACAAGCTCACAGATACGGCTGGTCTGTGCTTCGGAAAAGCCCAGGCGCCGCAGTATTTTTTCTGCTTCGGGCGGACCTTCTCTTTCCTGCAGGGAACCGGGGCAGGCGCCGTATTTTTTCTCGCAGTTGTGAATGCCGATGTCGTGCACTAGGGCAGCGGCTTCGGTGATAAACTGTACGTCGCTTGGCACGTTTTCACCAAGAGCAATGCGCCTTGCCAGGTCATGTACCTGAATAAAGTGAAAAGTGCGCCTGGCGTCGCCGAAATCGTAAAGCATCATTTCTTCGGCAAGTGTATCCAGCAGCTTTTGGTTCATGCTACCGCTTCCTTTGCGGCCCGGTTGTGTGTGCAGCCGCTTTTTCTTTACCATTCATTATAACAAATTTGGCATTGATTGCAATAATTTTATCATTTTATTTTCCAGACATTCCGCCGCGTGCGTGGTGGTGTATGCGCTGTCACCGCCCGGCACGCACAGCGCGGCGGCGCGGTCGCCGAACGGTTCTCCCTCTATTTGGCCGGAAAGCAGCCAGCAGGGCGTTTTGGCCTTTTGGCAAAGCTGCCACACGCGCCAGGGCAGTTTGCCCATGCGCGTCTGTGCGTCCGTTTTTCCCTCGCCGGTCACCACCAGGTCGCTTGCGCGGATTTTTTCCGGCAAATCGGCCTGCCGGCACAAAAAGTCAAATCCGCTTTGTATTTCTCCGCCGAATTGGGCCCAAAGGCCGCCGCAAAGCCCGCCGGCCGCACCGGCGCCGGGCAGGTCTTTTACATCCTTGCCAGTGTGCTGTTTCAAAAGCGATGCCAGGTGGAAAAGCCCGTTGTCCAGTTTTTCCGCCTGTGCGTGCGTGGCGCCTTTTTGCGGTGCAAAAACATATGCTGCGCCGAGTCTGCCGCAGTAGGGGGCTGTTACGTCGGTGGCATAAAGAAACTGTACACTCTGCAGCTGCGGCAAAACACCGTCGGTGCAGAATGAATCGGCAAGCTCCATATCGCAGCCTTTGGGTATACCGTAGGGCATGTCCTCTGCGAAAAAGCGCACGCCCAGTGCGTAGAGCGCGCCGATCCCGCCGTCGCTGCAGCCGGTGCCGCCCAGACCAAGCACGATTTTTTGACAGCCGTTTTTTACCGCGTGCGCGATCAGCGTGCCGGTGCCGTAAGAGGTGGCGTTTAAAACGTCCCGCCGGCTGCAAAGGCCGCTGGCAGCGGCACTTTCGATCACGGCGGTGTCGCCGTTTTTGCAGTAATATGTATTTACAGATTGTAAATATGTGTCCAGTGTCTGCACTTCCACTTTTTCACAGGTACAAAGGGCGGCATAGCAGTCGCAAAAACCTTCTCCGCCGTCCGACAGGGGAATCACCTGTGCGCTGTGACCGCAGGCCTCAGCGCCGCGGCGCATGGCTTCGCCGGCCTCTCTGGCGGTTAAAGTGCCTTTGAAACTGTCAGGCAGAATGAGTATTTTCATAAAGCATCTTCTCCAGTGCTTCGGTAAAGTCCAAATCATTTTGTCGGGTACGCTTTTTTGGTCCTTTCAGGTGCTGGCCGCTTCGGCGCAATTTTTTGGAAATGCTGCGTGTTTCCAGCAAAAAGGCAATGTTTTGGCCGGTGATCTCCAGCCCGTTCTGGTCCAGTACACGGGCTCCTTTTGCCAGGGCCATGGCGGCCAGGCCGCGGTCCTGTGTAATCACAATGTCGCCGTGAGCCGTACGGTTGACCAGCGCAAAGTCGGCGCTGTCTGCACCCTGTGCCGTTGTAACGATTTCAGACGGATGATTTGTAAAGTCGTGTGCGCTGTCGCAAAACAGAACGCATTTTATGTGAAAAGCAGCGGCCAGCGTCTCTGCTTCGTGAATGACCGGGCAGGCGTCGGCGTCGATCAGCAGTTTCATTTCTATCACCGTTACTAATATACCACATTTGCGCCTGTCGGACAAACCTGATATAATGAACAGGGGTGTTTTTATGAGAATTTTGATCATCCGCCACGGCGACCCGGATTATGCGCATGACAGTTTAACAGAAAAAGGCCGCCGCGAAGCGGAATTGCTGGCGCAGCGCCTGCAGAAAGAAAAGATGGATTATATCTATTGTTCACCACTTGGCCGTGCGCAGGATACCGCGGCTTACACATTAAAGGCGACCGGCCTTTCGGCACAGGTCATGCCCTGGCTGCGTGAATTCGGCAGCAATTTAAAGCCGCACGGTTCCCGGGCATGCTGGGACCGTCTGCCGTCGGAATGGACAAAAAAGGCGGCGTTTTACGATGCTGACAGCTGGTATAAAACGCCCTCCATGCGCCTTGCAGGAATTACAAAGGAATATGAATTTGTAAAAAACAGTCTTTTTGCGCTTTTAAAAACACATGGCTACGAAAACTGCGGCAAGTATTTTCGCGCCACTGCGCCGAACCATGACACGCTTGTCTTTTTCTGCCATTTTGGTGTAGAGTGTGTGCTGCTGTCGCTTTTGTTCGGTGTTTCCGCCATGCCGCTTCTGCACAATTTCTGTGCGCTCACCAGCTCTGTAACGACCGTTGTTACAGAAGAGCGCGAAAAAGGCATCGCGGCGTTTCGCTGCCTTTCGTTTTCGGACATTTCGCACCTTTATGCCGGCCATGAGCCGCCGTCTTTTCAGGCCAGGTTTTGCGAGGTGTATGCAGATGACACACGTCACTGATCGTTTGGCGGCGTCAGCAGGCGGAACACAGCGGAAATGATCAGTATGCCGGCTGCGATCGCAAATCCGGTCACAGCCGTTTCGGTAAAGTGAAACAAAAAGCCGCTGCGGTTGGCGTGAATAATATTGAAGACCGTATAGTACAAATTGCTCCCGGGCAGCAGGGGAATGCTGATCGGTAAAAGCAGCACAACGGACGGCACTTTTAAAATGCGGGCAAACGTTTCCGAAAACAGGGCTGTAAACATGGCGGCCAGAAAGACCGATGTAAAGGTGGATGCGCCGTTTTGCACCAATAATGTGCTGATGATGGAGGTGTACAGGCTGCCGGCAGCCACCGCCGGCAGGTAGCGCTTTGGAATTTCCATGCCTACGGCAAAGCACATCGTGCCGAGCGCGCAGGTCAGGATCTCTTTAAGTGTTTCGTTCATCCGCTTACCGTCAGAATGGCAAGGCTGTAACCGCAGGCAATAGCGGCAGCTGTTGTAATGCCGTTGACCATGGAGAGCAGACCGGTGATCGTGTCGCCGAGCAGCACGTCTTTCATAGCGTTGCCGATGCTCATGCCGGGGATAAAGTTCATGATCGTGCCGATCATGATTTTGTCCGTGCTGCAGGGAATGCCGATGAGCGCCGGCACAATGGCCAAGAAGCCGCAAAAGGCACTCTCTATAAAAATGTCGGCTGTACCGTTTAGCCGGGGTTTGATTCTCGAGAACATTGCTTCGCACAGCAGAACGATCGCACCGGCCAGGCAGGCGTCTATTAAACTGCCGCCGAAAAATATGGCAAATGCGCCGCATCCGCCGAAAACGGCAATGCTTTTTTGCACTTTGCCGTAAACCGGCGCCTGCTGCGGCAATGGCCTGATCTGTGCTTTGCCGCTGCAAAGGGCGCGCGAGTATTCGTGTGCTTTTTCAATCTGTGCCAGGTTTGGTTCGCCGCTTTTTACACGTTTTGATTTTTCGTAGGTCACGCCGTCTTTTTCGGCGCAAAGCAGCACGAAGGATGCAATGGCAAACACGCTGATGTCATGAAACCCAAAGTGGTGCAGCAGCCGCGTTGCCGTGTCTTCTGCGCGCTGAATGCCGGCGCCGTATTCCACCATACGCGCCGCCATGTCCAGCGCCGTGTCAAATTCTTTTTCGTCCTGCCCGTAAATGTCCTTATACATATTTCTATTGTGGGCAGAAATCCCGGCTTTTTGCATGAATTTGCACGAATTGTTTTTTGCTTGTTGACAAATGAAAATTTCGTGCTATAATATATACCACAACGAGGAAACGTTCCTCATAAATTTCATATCGCGGGGTGGAGCAGTTGGTAGCTCGTCGGGCTCATAACCCGAAGGTCGAAGGTTCGAGTCCTTCCCCCGCAACCAACCGCGTTGGCGGTTTGATCAAATCCCACTCACAGAGTGGGATTTTTTATCGCGTCTGTTATCTGCTTTTTGAAAAAGCTGCGTACTTGTGCCTTTGCGTAACAGCCGGCTGACTGCATTTATGGCTTTTATAATATTTTGATGAAATGGGTACCGTTATATGATATCGGAATTTGCAGCTAAATGTTTTTCCTTTTTAAAAAAAGAAACGGTTTTGTGCCTTTCTGTTGCTTTGGCACTTTTGTCCTGTTTACTCGTTCCGCCCAGCATTGCTTACGTTTCCTATATCGACTGGAACACGCTTGCACTTCTGTTCAGTTTGATGGCCGTCGTGAAAGGTTTGCAAAAGGCAAATTTCTTTGTCCATGCGGCCAACTTTTTGTTGAAAAAGATTCAAACTGTGCGGGCATTGGTGTTTGTGTTTGTCTTTTTGCCGTTTGTGTGCAGTATGGTGATCACAAATGATGTTGCTTTGATTGTGTTTGTGCCTTTTGGCATGACTCTGCTTCAGATGACCGGACAGGAACGCCTTGTGGTGCCGCAGATCGTTTTACAGACGATCGCGGCCAATCTGGGCAGCATGCTGACACCGATGGGAAATCCGCAGAATCTCTATTTGTACAATCGATCCGCAATGAGTTTCGGTGCGTTTTGTGCGCTGATGTTTCCCTATGTATTGGCGGCAGGTGTTTGTTTGACGGCGGTGATTCTGTGCATAAAGCCGACCCGCATTTCCGGCGTTTCTCTCACTGCGCAAGCAGGCAGTAAAAAGACATTGCTTTGTTATATTGCGGGATTTTTGATGTGCCTTTTCGGCGTATTTAAAATTCTGCCGTCTGTGCTTATCGCTGTAGCTGTAGCGGTTGCTTTGCTGTGTTTTGACCGAAAGGTTCTTCGTTCGGTCGACTATTCTTTGCTGGGTACTTTTTTTGCTTTTTTTATTTTTGTGGGAAATCTTACGGAAATAGAAGAAGTACAAAATTTCCTGGGCGATGTTTTGACTGGCCGTGTGGAAGTGGTTTCGGTTCTTGTCAGCCAGGTTATCAGTAATGTGCCTGCTGCTTTGCTGTTGTCCGGCTTTACTTCTCAGTGGCAAAAATTGATCGTTGGCTGTAATTTCGGCGGCCTCGGCACCTTGATCGCCTCTATGGCCAGCCTGATTTCCTATAAAATGGTGATCCAAGCCTATCCAAAGCAGAAAAAGTGCTATTTTTGGTTGTTCACCATATTGAATATCTGTTTTTTAATCGTTTTATTTTTATTGTACGTTCTTTTGCAGAATATACGGTTGTAAAACGCCAAACGGCCGCCGGATAACCCGGCAGCCGTTTTTTGTGTTTCCCATTCTTTTACTGTGCTGTGTTTTGTGTCTGCTTGCTTTTGGCGGTTTCGATCGCATTTCCTACAGCGCGCAGCAGGGAACGGTCGTCTGTAGATGGCAGGTCGTAGGAATAGTTCCAGACCATCATGCCGCCAAAACCATTTTCAATGGCATAGTTCGTCTTTTGTGTCACAATATCGGGCGTGTTGAAATAAAAAGTTTTGCCAATGGCTTCGTCTGTATAGGCGCCGTCGCCGGCTGCCAGGTCGCAGTAATCACGCCAGGCGTACCAATAGGCGTCGTTGTCGGTCGGGCGGGCATAAAACGGCAGGCCAAAGTCTACCTTGGCTTTGTCAATGCCGGCTTTTGCAAATTTTTCGGAAAGCTCGGTACACAGCTCGTAAGTTGCATGGCGGCCGTCATCGTCATAAATGTCGTAGAGCATGGCTTCCACACGGTCCACGGCAGCAATGGCTTCGTCAGAAAGATTGATGTCCCAGTCGGGCAGGGCAATGCCCAGCAGCTTGTCGCCCAGTTTGTTGTTCATGCGGACCAGAAAGGCATTGTACGCGTCCCAGTATTCCTCTTCGATCGGGAATTCGTAGTCAAAGTAAACGCCGTCAAAGTTATATTGGTTCACAATGCTCATAATGTTGTCTTCCAGCACGCCGCTTTCAAAAGCCTGCTTGTGCAGTTCGCCTTTGGCAGCCATTTGTTCGTTCCAGTCGTCAAACGTGCCGTCGGGATCCGGGCCAAGTACATTCAGGTAAACCGGAATGTCACGGCTGGCCAGGATCGGCTGCAGGTTTTCAAGCGCGGTCTCCATCATTTGTGTCTGCACCTGTAAAGCGCCCGTTTCGTCAAATGTAGCGCAGCTAAATAAAATGACGTCGGTAACAATGTCGAAATCCGCTTCACAAAGCGCAGTCGGGTCGGCGATGGAATCGGCTGTTATGTAAGAAGTGACCCGGAAATCGTTGATGTCGACCGGGGTGGATTCTGCGGTTTTGGAACAGCCGGCAAATGCGGCAATCACAGCAGCTGCACACAGACAAAGTGCCAGCCATTTTCTTAGCTTTTTCATAATACCCTCTCATATTCCAGATTTTACCGCTGCGCGGCAGTTTCATTATAACATGGCGCATATTTTTATGCAATAAAAACTGTGCCCATATGGCCCACAGGCGCGTTGTTTTACGTTCAGATGTTTTCGATTTACGTTCAGATGTTTTCGAGTTGCGCCAGCGCCGCCATGGCCTCGGCAATGATTTGACAGGCGCGCATCAGTTTTTTGATTTCTACATGTTCATCCGGCTGGTGGATCACGTCTTTCTCACCGGGAAAGACCGGCCCAAAGGCAACCATGTTTTTAAAGCATTTGGCATAGGTGCCGCCGCCGATCGCCAGCGGTTCAGCATGCTCTTTGGTCTGCTTTGTGTATACGCTTAACAGCGTTTTTACAAGCGGGGATGTTTTGGGCACATATAGGATCGGCACCTGCCACAGCTTTTGCACCGGCAGGCCGTACACTTCTGCTGCCTGCTGGATCTGCTTTTTTACATGGGACGGGTCGGTTGTCTTTGGGTGGCGGATGTCCAGGGTCAGCTCCATTTTTTTACCGTCGTACCGTACAATGCCCAGGTTAACGGTCGTATCACCGGTCTCGCTATCGTGGTCAAAAATGCCAAGCCCGCGGCCGCATGTGTCTGTCCCCAGTTTTTGCAGGATAAAATCGGCCATTTTCTGAAAATCACCGCCGAAACGGTTTTTTTCTACGGCGCGCAGCAGTTTGACGGCGGCGTTTTCGCCAAGCTCCGGTGTAGACCCGTGCGCGCCTTTGCCGGTGGCAGTGACGGTGGTGCAGCCGTTTTCATAACGGACGCAAATGCCGGGTGTTTCGGTGACCTGCAGTTTGCCTGCTGCCTTTAAAGTGCAGCTGGGTGTCACAATGTTTGCCGCTGTGCCGCCGCGCATTTCCAGTACGGTGATGTCGCCTTTGTCTGTAACGCGGCCGCCCAAAATGGCATTTGTCGTGCCTTTTTCGCAGTAGATCAGCGGAAAGTCGGCGTCCGGTGTAAAGCCAAGCGCCGGCTGCTCACCGCCATGGTCATTATAATACTGCATGCAGCTGCTGCCGTTTTCCTCGTCTGTGCCGAACAGCACACGGATGCGCCGGCGCAGGGGGATCTGCAGGTCGCGGATGGCTTTTAGCGCAAACAGCGCACCAATGATCGGCCCTTTGTCGTCCAGTACGCCGCGGCCGTATAAAACGCCGTCTATGATCTCGGCGCCAAACGGTTCCGTGGTCCAGCCATCTCCGGCCGGCACCACGTCCAGGTGGCCGAGCACACCCACCATTTCTTTGCCGCTGCCGTATTCTGCCCAGCCAACGCGGCCGTCCATGCAGCCGGTCTTAAAGCCAAGGCTTTCGGCAAGCTGCAGCGCATGATCCAGGGCAGCTTTCGGGCCGGCTCCGTAAGGCGCGCCGGGCTGCGCATTTTCCCTTACACTGGGAATGCGCACAGCTTCCTGTACGGCGGCAATGATCTGCGGTTGTAACTGATTCATTTTTTCATTTAAAGCGGTGCTGTACATGTTGTGTCCCTTCTGTAGAGTTTTAATATGACCTGATGTGTCGGTACTATACGATCATGCAATATATGACGATACTGGATCCTGTGAAACCGCTACGATCTTCCGTTTTGCTGGGGTTTCATTTATTTATTATAGCATAACCTCAGATATACGCAAAGCTGTAATTGCGTATTGGCTTGAGCGGAGCATGGTGCTCTTATTATATTATAAAAATGCGGCCGGGATGCGGCCGCATTTTTTTCGGTAGAAGAGATGTTATTTGTAAAGCGGGCCGTAGGCGGCGCAGGCGCGGAAATCTGCCGACTGCGTATCCTCGGTACCGAATGCTGCCCAGGCGTGCGGACGGAAGATCTTACCCTCCGGCACGTTGTGCATGTTCACCGGAATGCGCAGCATGGAAGCCAGGGTGATCAGCTCAGCACCCACATGGCCGTAGACGGTCACGCCATGATTGGCGCCCCAGTTGGCCATTACGGAGTACACATCCTTAAAGGCGCCTTTGCCCGTCAGGTTCGGCACAAACCAGGTGGTCGGCCAGCTTGGGTCGGTGCGCTTGTCGATCACGTTGTGGATGGCGTCCGGCAGGTCGGCCGTGTAACCCTCTGCGATCTGCAGTACCGGGCCGATGCCCTCAACAATGTTGACGCGCAGCATCGTGACCGGCATTTCGGCTCTGCAGCGGAAGTGGCTGGAGAAGCCGCCGCCACGGAAATATTCGTAGTTTGCGCGGCACCAGTCGGTGGCGTTCAGGCAGGCTTTTATGTCATCCTGCGTCATTTCCCAAAACGGCTTCATGCAGGCGCTGCCGTCGGCGGCTCTGCTGGCGCCGGTGCCGTCCAGCGCCGTCGCGCCGGAGTTGATCAGGTGGATGAAACCGTTTTGTGCAATGCCGTCCGGCCGTACGCCCGTTACGCGCTCGCAGGCTTCCGGGCTCCAGTAGGTGCGCACGTCATGGAAACACGGCGCTGTGGAGGAAACCAGCGTGCCCAGCAGCATGGCTGTGCCGTTTAAGGTGTCGTTTTCCGTGGCGAACGGTGTGGGGGCTTTCGGGCCGTTCCAGTCAAAGCTGGAGGCCATGATCGCTTCCGTAAAGTCGGCGTTCGGCAGCCAGTCGGTCCACTGACGTTGCCCCTGGAAGCCGCCGGCTACGGCGTTTTTGCCAAGCGCTTCCTCGTGCCAGCCCATTTCGTCGAGCTTTTTGTTGCCGTAAAGGATGTCGCGCACAACGAGCGTCATTTTGGCAATGAATTCCCAGTCTTTGTCGGGCGGCACGACCTTGGAACGGCGGATCATTTCGGGCAGGTCCTTGCCCTTGTTCAGATCAAAGCCTTCTTTGCAGTTCTCTTTGATCCAGGCAAGCGCTTTTGCATATTCCTCGTGGTCATAGATCTCCAGCGTGATGCGGCGGATGATTTCCGACATGTCCACCCATTCTGCACGGATGCCCAGATATTTCTGGAAAAAGTCCGCGTTGCAGTAGCTGCCGGCAATGCCCATGGCCACGCCGCCCACGTTGACGTAGGCCTTATTCTTCATCCAGCCCACGGCAGCAGCGCAACGCGCAAATTTCAAAATCTTTTCGGCCACATCATCGGGCACGGAATGGTCGCTCATATCCTGCACATCCCGGCCGTAGATCGAAAAGGCCGGCAGGCCTTTTTGTGCATAGGCGGCCATTACGGCGGCCAGGTAAACGGCGCCGGGACGTTCGGTGCCGTTGAAGCCCCAAACGGCTTTAAGGGTGCTTGGGTCCATGTCAAACGTTTCTGAACCGTAGCACCAGCAGGGCGTAACGCTCAGCGTGGCCACCACGTTTTCCTTTGAAAACTGTTCGGCACATTTGGCAGCCTCCGCACCGCCGCCGATCGTCGTGTTGCTGATGACGCACTGCAGCGGTGTGCCGTCCGGGTATTTCAGGTTCTTTTCAATCAGTTCGGCCGCAGACCTGGCAAGCGCCATCGTCTGGTTTTCAAGGCTTTCGCGTACGCCGCCCCAGCGGCCGTCGATCACGGGGCGTATGCCGATTTTTGGGTAAAGCATATTTTTCCTCCTGTTATGTATGTGTGATGTTTTTGAATCGTTCGTATGCGTCGTCCCACTGCGTACTGTGGTGTGGGGAATAGGGTGTTGTGGACTGGCTTTCGGCCAGGAATTGCCGTGCCTGCTGCATATTCTGAAATTCACCGAGCGTGTACAGCTGCAGCAGAATGTTGCCGAGCGCCGTTGCCTCGGCCGGTCCGGCCAGAACGGGCAGGTTCAGGCTGTCGGCGCTCAGGCTGCACAGAAACTTGTCTTTCGTACCGCCGCCGAGCATGTAAAGCATGTCAAAGCTTTTGCCGGTGCAGTTTGCGATCTGTTCCAGCGCAAAGCGGTATTTCAGGGCAAGGCTTTCGTAAATGCAGCGCAAAACGGCGCCGTCCGTTTCCGGCACGGGCTGGTGCGTTGCTTCACAGTATGCACAGATTTTGCCGGCCAGGCCGCCCGGGCGCGACAGGGCAGGGTCGTCCGGGTCAATGAAGCAGGCAAACGGTGTGCTGGCACGCGCCATCTGCTCCAGGTCGTTATAGGTGTATTTCCGCCCCTGTGCGGCAAAGTCGCGCCGAACCTCCTGGATCAGCCAAAGACCGCTGATGTTTTTTAGGTAGTTGATCTTTCCGTTCGCACCCAGTTCGTTGGAAAGGCCGGCGCGGCTGCTTTCTTGCGTTAAAACGGGTTCGTCCAGTTCGCAGCCGATCAGCGACCATGTGCCGCAGGACAAAAAGGCGGCGTTTTCCTTTTCTTTACAGGGCATGGCAGCCACGGCGCACTGTGTGTCATGCCCGGCTACGCTGATGACCTTGCTGCCTTTGTAGCTGCCCAGCACTGTGCCGCTGTTTACAAGCGGCGGCAAAAGGGAAGTGCGAATGCCGCATGCTTCCAGCACCGGGGCGCTCCATGTTTTGGAGACGGGTGACAGCATCTGTGACGTGGAGGCGATCGAGCGCTCGCAAACCTTTTCGCCGGTCAGAAAATAGCCGAAAAGATCGGGCATAAAAAGCAGTGTGTCCGCCTGCGCGGCATTGCCGTCGCTCAGTAATTGGAACAGTGTGTTGATGCCCATGACCTGGCAGCCGGTCTCGCGGTAAAGCGTGTGCCGCCCCAGGGATGCTTCCGCTTTTTCTAAAGCCGCTTGCGTTTGTACGCCGCGGTAGTGGCGGGGCAGGGCGATCAGCTTGCCGCGTTCGTTTAAAAGGCCGTAATCCACGCCCCAGGTGTCAAAAGCCAGCGCGTCGGTCTTGCCGCATTTTCGGCAGGCGGTTCGGATCTCGCGCAGCATCATTTCCACATCGTGGCAAAGGGCACCGTCTTCCTGTACAGGCACGTTTTCAAAGCGGTGTATCTCGTCCAGGGAAATGTTTTTCCCGTCATAACTGCCCCGGATGGCACGCCCGCTCGATGCGCCGAAGTCAAACGCCAAAACGGTTTTCATAGGCTGTGCTCCTTTCGCTTGTGCGTGCCGCCGCTCAGTCAGGCTTGTGCAGGGTTTCGTCGTCTGGGTTATAGACCTGGTAGCCGGGGTGGCGTCCGGTCACACGGTAGTAACCGCGCAGGTCGATCAGCTTTTGAATGTTTTCACGGCTGATGTCGTGGCTGCCGCCCAGGATCACGGCGTTGATCGTGATCTTGGCCCAAAGTTCCAGACTTTCCATTCTGTAAAACGCTGTGATCACGTCGCTGCCAACGGCCAGTGCGCCGTGGTTTTCAAGCAGCATCACGTCATGCTCCTGCAGGTACGGCTCGATCGCGTCCGGCACTTCGGTCGTAGAGGGTGTGCCGTACGGCGTCAGCGGTACAGAGCCGATCACGGTCACGTCTTCGATCATGTTATACATGTCCATTGCCTTGTGGGCAACGGCAAAGCCGGTGGCGCCCGGCGGATGCGCGTGGATCACGCTCATCACGTCGTCGCGCTTGTCATAACAGCGCAGGTGCATTTTGATCTCGCTCGAGGGGCGGTAGCCCTCTGCCGCCTCCAGCACATTGCCGGCTGCGTCAAGCAAAATCAGTTTTTCGGGTGTGATAAAAGATTTGCTGATGCCGGTCGGTGTCGCAATGATCCGGCCGTCGTCCAGCCTGGCGCTGACGTTGCCGTCGTTCGCTGCTACCCAGCCGAGCTGCCACATCTTGTGGCACACATCGCAGATCTGGTCTTTGATTGCCTGTATATCAGACATAGTT
>ERZ1090878.219-NODE-219-length-32379-cov-9.579043_pt1 | contig 32379 bp, 49 predicted proteins | sample MGYA00478473_ERZ1090878 | MGnify/ENA primary metagenome ERZ1090878 (study PRJEB33644, sample SAMEA5815720) | chicken gut metagenome | biome: Chicken; feature: Gastrointestinal Tract; material: Caecum | place: Ireland | collected 2019-01-01 | study: A study of the... | reverse complement strand
ATTTTATAATCTCTTTCATTTTGGCAAAAGAAAAAGACGGTTTAGAAAACCGTCTTTTTTGGTCGAGGTTCGCAAACGGTATACGAACCTTTTTGTATTGGATTTTTAGTGCATCTTCCAGTGCAATCGCATCCGAATTGCGGCCGAGATTGTAATTGATACGGATGTGGTCATCAAAAACAAACACACTGTTTATGAATGTCTTGATCAGCCGCTTTTTACTTTCGATATTATTTTCATCAATGAAGCGCAGCGACTGTAAGAAGTATTTGATGTGCTCTTTTTGCAGCGGAAGATCTCCGGACAGTTCCTTTTCAGAGATGGCAGATTTTAAAGACTTTGCCTGTTCTTCCAGATTATTGATGCGCATGCGCACATTCTCGTTAAACGGCAGCCCCTGCTCAATGGCTTTCAGTAGGTTGGCGGATGCCTTTTCTGCCTCACGCAGCTCTGATTTTAATGCTTTGACCTCTGCAAAATCTGTGTTTTGTTCCTGATAATATTTCCATGTTGCATCCGTGATGTGATCGATCACTTCATCATCTGCAATTAGTGTCAGCGCGTGCCGGATCACAAGATTTTCAATAAAATCCTTGCCTACTGATTTTTTATTGCATTTTTTTTCGCGGCGCTTACCCATGCAGGTGTAATAATAGTGCTTGGTGCCGTTATGTGATGTGCCGCTTTCGCCTACCATTGCGCCGCCGCATTTGCCGCAAAACAGTTTGCCGGTTAATAAATAATCTGCTGCGCTCCATTTGTTGGATGGGGCGCGTTTGTTATGTTTGAGCATCTCTTGCACCTTAAAAAATGTAGCGTCATCGATGATCCGCGGCATGCCGCCCTCGATGCGCGTATCTTTATATATGTAGATTCCACGGTATTTTTCATTTTTCAGGATCGTGGAAAGGCTGTTTTTCGTAAATGGCTTGCCTTTGCTGGTACGCAGCCCGAGATCATTTAAATGGTTGATGACCTGAAAAATGCTTTGGCCGTCGGCATAAAGGCGAAAAATCATTCGCACGGTTTCAGCGCCCTGTGGATCCAAAATAAACTTTTTATCTTCGCCGATTTTATAACCCAGCGGTGTACCGCCGCCGATGCTTTGACACTTTTCAGCGCTTTCTTTTTGGCCGCGCCGTATGTTGCGGGATAGCTGCAGGGAATAGTATTCAGCGAAGCCTTCCAGAACGCTTTCAAGCACCACGCCTTCGTCGGTGTCTGGAATCGCTTCCGCCACGTACTCAATACGTACGCCGTTGCGTCGGCAGCGCGCTTTATTAATGGTGATCTCTTCGCGGTTGCGTCCAAATCGGTCTACTTTCCAAACGATAATAATGCTGAATTTGCGCTTTTCGGTGTCTTTCAGCATCTTTTGGAATGCCTCGCGGTTGTCATTGCGGCCGCTCTTGGCGCGGTCGATGTATTCGCCTATTATCGAGTAGCCTTTTTCATCCGCGTATTTATAGGCGGCGTCCAGCTGCCCATCAATGGACTGTTCACCCTGGTTGTGGCTGGAGTAGCGGGCATATACAACAGCTATATTATCTGGATTTTTGATTTTTTTGCTCATTCTATATACGCCCCTCCTTTAGAAAGTTTACGCCCAGTTCTGCGTCGGGCGGTTTTTATTTTTTACTTTCAAACTCAATGGCAAACTTATCGTCTATTTTTTTTGTAATACCGGCTTCACGTTTTGCTCTAATCCATACATTTGAAAGTGTTGTTTGTGCAGCTTCTATTACTTCATCTATCGGATTATAAGTTGAGATACTAGGATCTGCAGTCCGTATGCAAAGGTCAAGGGCGTTTTTTAAATTTTTGTATGAACTAACTCCACTTCTAAGATATAAACAAATTTTATTACGAATGATACGTAGTTCATTTACATCTCGATTTCCGTTGTATTCAGTAAGAAAATCCTGCAACAATGAACGCACGTCTTTTATCCAGTCGACACGGCATTTTGTAATAGCATCAACAGAAATTTGTTTCTTAACATATATAACGTTTGCGATTGATATAATTAATGCTACTGCACTGATAACAGCGGTAACAATTTCTGCTGTAGACATATAATCACCTTAATTCAAGCATTTTTATAATCTATCGTTCTGTGCCGGGCGGTTTTTGTTTTTAGTACACCGAAAAGTCAATCACTTTCGGGTTGGCGTCTGTGCCGGTAACGCGGGCTTCGCAGGTCATTTCTACTTCGGCGTTGTATTCGTTTGTGATCGTGACTTCGGCTTTTAGATACCATGTGTTTTCGTCTTCAGCCTCTTCAGCAAGTACGCCCAAAATGTAATGCAGATCAAAGCCATAAATATACTGTTTTTCGCCATATGCTTTTACTGCCTGCCAAGCAGTCACAGAATTTAATTTCTCTGATAATACCTCAGCCATTTGAGCCCGCTCTTCGTTTTCGGCAATATTCTCCTTTGTATTGATGGATATCGTTACTGTCTTATCGTCTTTGTCAGCGGTAACAATATCCACAACTGCCCATTTGTTTTTTAGCTCATCTTCGGTAAATGCAGCGATGTTTTCTGTATAATCAAGGCCGGAATCTGCGTGAACATAGGTCGCTGTATATCCGCTTTCTTTTACTGTGTTCATCGCATCGTAAAGTGAACCGTTTTCCAAAGAGGCAAACCCTTCTTTTGGATCAATGGCACTTACAACATTCACGGTTATTTTGTTGGATTCTTTAGAACCATCTTTGGCTCTGGCGTAGATCTGTGTGTCTCCTTCGCCGATTGCAGTTACGGTGAAGTAAAGAGTGCTGCTTGAATCATCTGAATCAAATTTGACAGTGGCAACATTTGTGTTATCTGAGACAATGTCGTATTCAGCACTGGAAATATCGCTGAAATCTTCTAGTTGAACAAACCCGCTGCCCTCCGGTTTGTCAATTACACCAAGTTCTGTGTCGACATATGAGATCATGATGTCCGTAGACGCGGCAACAGTTTGGCTGCTTTCGTCGTCATCTGTAAAACTCGAAATTATGCCGATCACTGCGGCAGCAGCCACAATAATAAGAACAATTTTGCCTATCTTTTTCATGTTTTATCTCCTCTGTTTTTTTATAAATTTTTTCAGTATTAGCATGCAGATCATGCAATGCAGTCAAGTGAGCAGAGATTTTATAAATGTATTCCATTTTCGGCGTAGCTTTGAATTTACCTTTTCTTCATTGTAGGTGCTGTCAAAAATGCTTTTGATAATACTCTTAAATGTAGATAAATCGCATATCACAACAGAAAAATGCTGCATTTTTTGAAATACATGTTCAGCCATATCTTCGGAATAAAATTCCTTTAACTCATTTATTTCTTTTATGTTATTGTTAGTCAGTCGCACGAAGTAACTCGGCCAACTATCTTCAGTCATGATTTCGGCGACATATGGATTGCTGGCGAGATCAATACAGTTCCTTACATTATCTGTATTATTTAATTCAAGATAAAGAAACGACAAAAGATACTCAAGCGCTTCTCTTTTGCGCCCTTCCATTTTTAAAAGTGTGTACATCTGGTGATATTCGTAAGAATGGAATCCGCATGTTTTGAGTAGACGCTCATTCAGTATGTTCCATACAACATCAAAATAACGAAACTGATCGCCGAGTTTTGTCTTTGTCCGTACATATTCATCCCAGTCTATATTGAATTTGTTACGATTTTTATGGACTAATATACAGTCGTTGTGATCCTGTAAAAACTGTTTCCCTTTTTCTGTTAACGAATAACAGCCCGCGTCTTTTTTGTCAGAAGCCAGATAGCCGTCTGCAATCAGTTGGCGATGGTATTCGGCTGGATTATTAATACCGCACTCCGTTTCTATGTACCTGTAATATGCATTTTCGGTTTCTGATAGTAATGGCGAATGCTTATACGCATTTAAAAATACTGCTTTTGCGTATGGCTCTTTCGGAGAGCAGATATAATCATTCGGCTCACTTTTTTGGACGGACGACTTGGTGCTGTTGGTAGGTTCTGCTATTGCATTTTTGATTTGTTCTTTCAGTTTTGAAAATAGTCCCATATATGCCTCTTTAAAACTTCGCCCGTAGCTCGACCACCTTGCCGATCACACGGACGGGAAGCTGCTCGATGTCTTTGTAAGAATAAGTAAGTACAGGGTAGGATTGATTAGATGGCACCAGGTTGATGCCGCCGTCGAATTTTTGTAGCTTTTTAATGGTAGCTTCATCACCGTTTACCAAGACAATGGCAATGTCACCGCTGTCCACATCTTCCTGCTTGCGAACAATGACTACATCGCCGTCGCTGAATTTCGGTTCCATCGAATCGCCTTTGACCTGCAGAGCAAAAAAGTCGCCCTGGCGCGCCATTTCGGGGCTGATTTCTTCGTAGTCCAGGATCTCTTCCACAGCGTCGATCGGAATGCCGGCCACCACTTTGCCGAGTACCGGTATTTTTTTGGCGTTTACACCACCGGCAGCTCGTACCATTTTGCCGTATTCTTCATTGGTGATTTCCATATCGTCCCAGCCCATAAGATAGCTTGGCGTTGTATGCAGCACTTTTGCCAGCGGCTCCAATATGTCAAGGGGGAATTTTTTTATATCTTTATTTTCATATCTGTAAATTGTGGCAGGGGAAACCTGAAGCTGCTCAGCAACGTATTCAGCTGAAAGACCGAGCTCTTTGCGTCGTTCCCTGATCCTATCTTGTATCTCCATTTTATCGCCTCACTTTAATCGGATTATATCATTATATTTGCAAAAATGCAATACGATTTGAAAAAATAATTGCAAAAATGCGAAAAAAGTAGTTGACAACTCGCAAAAATGCGAGTATAGTAAAGATATGGAGGTGAGGTCATGAATATGGCTCTACTGGAAAAAGAAATGAAAAACAGAAAGGTGTCCAACTTCGAGATTGCGCGCCAACTCGGCATTAATATAAGCACCTGGTGCCGAAAAAAGAACCGTCCAGAAAAGATCAGCATTGGCGAAGCCGAAAAAATCACCAAGATTTTATCACTATCGCCGGAAATGGCACGGGAAATTTTTTTGGCCTAAAACTCGCAAAAACGCGAGTTTTTGCAATAAATCTTCACAGAAAGGAGGCTGTTATGTTTTTATACAGCGAAGAAATCGAAAACTGCGCGGCAGAAATACTGAAAGCAGTTAAAAATCTCGACCGCAAGTACCAGTGTCGCGCGGCTTTATCAGAAATCTTTAATGAGGCGCTCGAAGAGCTTGATGAAATGCCGTATGACTTTCAAATTCTAAAATAAAAAACCGCCCTGCGGGAACAGGGCGGCAAAAACAAAAAGTTTTTTAAGGAGTATATCCTATGTCTACAGTATATAACACTTTGACAGAAAATGCAAGTACCAACGTGCAGGTGCATGATCGGTTTGACTTGTCACAGCTTACAGAGTTGGACAACGCTCAGATCGCACGGGCGATTTTAAGCGATATGAAAAAGTTTTACGCATTGGAGGAGAACCGGCGTGGCTACCGGGAATGGCTCGAAAAGCAGAAGGAGGCGCAGCATGACTGAAAGCGAATACGAAACCAAGCGCAAGTTTGTAGAAGAGCAGCTGGCCGTACTGGTAAACAGCATAGACCCGAGGATCCTTGCACTGAAATACAAAAAGACAGATGCATTTGAGTGGGTGATCGCACATTACCCAAGCGACGCAGTGCAAATCAACGTCACCGGCGACAGCACGCTGTACATAGCGATCGATGTCATGACTGCGCTTTTCGGGCACGATTCGGACGAAGCGAAGCAGCAGGAACTACGGCAGCGGGTGAACCATATCGAAAGTGCATGTGCGCAGCTCACTGAAAGTGCCGTAAAGCAGATTGGAGAGATCGCTGACGTGACAACAGCCATTTTGCAGTCAACTGCACAAAATGACGGCAGCGAGGAGGACAAGCCCGATGAAGCGTGACATTTTGCGCGCCGTGTTCCTCGGCGCAGCCTATGTGTTGACCTCCGGCGTGCTGTTTGCTGTGTTACGCAGCCTGGCCGCCGCCGAGCGCGGCGGTCCGGGCGTCGGCGGCGAGATCATGGCGTTCGTGATCCCGGTCGTTCTATACATTATATATACAAATGCAAAAGATACTCTGGCACTGTTCCGGGCAGGGCGGAAATAAGGAGAAGAAACCCCGGAAAAAACGGCGTTGTGGCGCCGTTTTCACCCTTGATAAAAGTATTAATTCTGTGACGAAAATGCAGAAAAATTCGGGTGAAAGCAGCCGGCTGTTTTTTTGGGGGGATGGCTTAGGCGAAGCGGGCGCAGCCGGAAGAAGCGGCGTAACCCTCGCCGGCCGAAACAGGTATTTTTCCACGGTTGGAAATTTCATATTTTCAACGGTGGGAAAATCCGTCCAAAGAAAGGGTGAGAATTTGCCCTGGATCAAAAAAGAGTATCGGATCAAGAATTTCATCTATGTGGAGCGCACGTTCTCCACACGTTATGGTAAGGGTTGGGTCTGCCGCAGCCCGAACGAAAAGGAGACGTCTGAAAAAGCCGCCCGCGTGAATGACCGCAGAAAAATCAAATACATGGGTCTGCTGGCAAATGCCAACTTTAACGAGGGCGACTACTTCGTTACATACACATTCCGGCGTGAGCTGCGCCCCGCGTGTCTGGATGACTGCCGCGAGATCTGGCGCAAGTACCTGCGCAAGCTGCGCGACGCATACAAAAAGGCCGGGCAGCCGTTTAAATATATGTGGTGCATTGAGTCGGAAAACTGCGCCATGCACATCCACATGCTTTTTAATAGCGACGTGCCCCTGCGTGACCTGCCGCCGTGGCCGTACGGCAACCCAAAAATAGAATTGCTGGACGATAGAAAGTGGCACTCGGTCGGCGAATACATCAGCAAGGAGAACCACCGCAAAAAACGAGACGGCGAACAGGCGCACACCAAAAAGACGATGGGCACCAGCCGCAACCTGATCCGGCCGCAGCCGAAAATCACGGTGCTGGTGTCGGGCCGCTGGCCGGAAAAGCCCAGAGCCCCGAAAGGCTATTACCTGGACGAATCGTCGCTTGAAAACGTGGTCTATGAAAACACATTCAACGGCGTAATGTTCCCGTGCCAGACATGCCGGTTTATCAAAAAGGAGTGAGAATTTGACGGATATTACAAAAGTGCACCGCTATGACCTGCCGGATGCGCTTTGTGTCGAGATGCAGACGGCCCTGCGCCCGGTGCTGCAAAACGGTAGGTTCGAGACTTTTATGCACAGCGAAGAGTACACAGCCCGCCCGTTTGAAGAGCAGGCACTGCTTATCGCTTTTTATTATCTGGGACTGCTCGAAAAAAGAGGCAGCCTGCCGGGCCGCGTGGCACAGGAGACGCGCATGGGGCTGGCCCGCAGTGTGGCGCGTTATGCCGGCGACATGCGTTACCAGCGTGAAATGAACAAGCGCCAGATCGCGCTGGCACTGCCAACAGACGCTATGCGCGTTCAGCTGCATAAGGAACTGAATGCCGGCAGCCCGCAGGCGCTGACGACTGCCCTGAAGCTGCTGGATATTTACAGCGGCGATGTGTTTAGCCGGTGTCAGAAAGGAGGACAGGATGCAAGCAAAGGATCTGAAAGCATCCAGTGAACAGAACGAGCAGGAAACGCTGTTTGAGTGGATCCGCTGGATGGCGCCGCACGAACCGGCGCTGGCCGTTGCCATACATATTCCAAACGAGGGAAAACGCTCGCGCGCAGCCGGCGCAGCTTTAAAACGTGCCGGCCTGCAGCCCGGCGCGCCGGATGTGTTCATCCCGTGCCCGGCCGGACCGTACCACGGCCTGTTTATTGAAATGAAGTACGGCAAAAACAAACCCACCAGGGAGCAGATGCGTTTTCTGGACACCGTGGCCACGCTCGGATACAAAACGGCCGTCTGCTACTCGGCCGACCGCGCCATCCGCGTGATCACGGAATATTTGAGTTTAAGAAAGGAGGCCTAAAAACAGTTCTTTAAATTGCACAATCCATCGTGCAAATATTGTACATTTGTCAAGCAACTGAAAAATCAAAGTATTGGGAGGATTTCTTTATGACGAACACAACACAAAATTATGATTACGCAAAGTCAATGACCTTAGACTTTTCTCGCGTACAAAGAATGCTGTATCTGTCGGGGAACAATTATTATTTTACGTATTCCGACAGAGCATATTATTCATGGGCACAAGGGTGCACACGTTATACGATAGACGGTATAGAATATTATGCAATTTTGTTTATGCCGCGAGACAGCTATCATATCAATAACAATATGTGTGCTCTGCGCATTTATCGTGCAGGCCAATGGGCTCCGGTTCGGGAAACAGTGCTGGATGCTGGACATGGGCAGGCAATCGCTTATAATCCGGATGATGGTTATTTGTACATATCTGTTTATCTGCGTAAAAATAGTGAGGGAAAACAGTACTCCAGTAATGAAATTATGCGAATAAAAGAAGATGATTTGTCTGCAGACTCTGTGTCTGTTAAGTCTTTTGCACATTCTTTGTATGGACTAAAGTATATGGAGTCCGAAAGCAAGCTGTATGGAACAGATGGTAATGTTATCGTCACGATAGACTGGGAGAATCAAACAGACAGCGTGTATCTTACAGTACCAGAGGAATTTGCATTAGACAGTTATAGACCGCATGGTAACGCGTGGTCAATGAACAGTCAGTACTATGTGATTGGTACATGGATTCCAAATCAGATGATCGTTATATCCAGAGATACCAATAAAATCGTATGGAAATACAATATACCCGAGGTGTTGGATAGATGCAACATGATCGGTGAGATGGAAAGCATGTATCTGGATGAAGACGCAAATCTATGGATGTGGACGGCTGCTGCTTTGCAAAGTCCGTCATATTCGCAAACAGACATCACACAGGTGTTTAAAACGAATTTAAAAACAAACCAGTATTATCAGACTTTCCCCAATGAAGCTTTTCGAAATGTGCCGGTTCAGCTGTATTGTAAATTAGACACGAATGATCCGAACCCGAACGGAACAAAGGAACATCCGTTTAATCATGTACAGGAGGCAGTTAATTATTTGAATTATTCTCCGTACGGATTTGGATGGATATATATGGCAGCGAATGATTATCAAATTATTACGTTGGAATGGGCCGGCAAAACAGCGGTGATTTCTGGATGTGATGAAAATTTCAATCAGTTGCAGGGGCAAACGTATCGCCAATGCGGTGGTTTGATTTGCCGCGGTGGTAACGTAAATGTGCAGAATTTGGATTTTAATCCGTACTGTGAAGATTTAGATCAAGGTTGTGTCGAAGTGACTTACGGTGCAAATGCCGGCATTTTCAATTGTGAGTTTTCGCCGGAAAATGGCTACAATGCCGCTGGAGGTCTGTATGTACGTGTAGGCAATGCATATTTAAGCACAGTGGACGATAGCACTGAATGGCAAAAGAAGCACCCAGGTAAAAGCTTTATAAAGCTGGGGAATGGAGGTTTTTGCACATTTAAAAAATGGTACTTGTAAAATGTGACATTGGGTTATATGAAAAGTAACCGTAAAATGCTCAATATTCAATAAAATGATGGCTATATAATTTCACAGAGATTAAGAGCCGGAAACACGGACATGTCGGCTGAAATACTGCGGCATGTCCGTTGTTTTGAATGGTGCAGCTTATTGTCGGAAATGGAGGCAGGAAATGAAAATTAAAAGTATCGCAGCGATATGCAAAAAGATGAAACAGGTAATGATTTTAAATCATTGCGACAGCAACGGAACTGTCACACAGTATATCGGCGACGGGGTAGCGCTTTACCCCGTGTACGATCTGCCTTTGCTGGATGAAGAAAGTGTTTTATCTATTTTTGACGTGCCGGAAAAGCAGCGCGAAAGCTGGAACACAAGGTGCGTGGAACCGGACGGCTTTCATTTGGAGGACACCGACACCAGTGAATACTTCATAGAAGAGATGGGCGTATCCGTTGTTTTGAATGGTACAACGCTGAAACCGTTTCGGGCGAAAGATGGCGTACTGTTTGTGAACAGCAAATACCTGGCGCCTTTTTTGGATGTGCGGGACATTGTCCAGTTTTTTGAACGCCGACTTGACAACGATCAGCCGTATGTTGTGGCCAAAGCAGGTTTTATGATGCAGGCGGTCATCATGCCGTTTCAGGTGCAGGAAACGAGCCTTGTGCAAGAGTTGCATAAACTGGTGCAGCTTATTGATGGAAGAATGGAGGAAAAAGCATGACAAGGAAAGAGTTTAAACCGCACATTGCCTGTTTAAAAGCCTTGCAGGGGCAGGACGGGATCGCAGAGGATGAAAAGTACACCCTGCGTCTGGCCATCCGGGCGCTGGAAAAGCAGTGCCCGCAGCCGCCGGTCTTTAAAGACAAGGACGGCAATATCGATATGCAAAACGGTGAACTGCAATGCCCGTCGTGCGGCTCACGCGGCATCATCGGCTGCAAGTACTGCCTGCACTGCGGTCAGCGCATCGACTGGAACGGGGAGGAAGAAGAATGAAAGAAAAAGAGTTCACATGTTTCGACTGCGAAAACAACCAGGGCGTGTTCTGTCCGCTGGCGGATATGTACTTAAGCATGCGGCCGCGCTTCTGCGAAGCATTCAAACCACACAGCCCGCGTCCGGTCGTTTCCATTGCAACGGTGGCGAAGGCCAGGCGGATTAAAGGAAAAAGGAGGCGAAAGCATGAAAAAGTACATTGTTTATGTAGATGAAGATTGCGGCGAGGATATTCATGGTGCACAAGTGCTTGGCGTTGACGATGTCAGAATGGCTTTGCGCGTTATGAAACAAACGTGTGCGGTAACACAGTGTAAATACTGTGACTACAGAAAAATCTGCCACGATGTCGATTTCAGCCGGTCGCCATGCAGCTGGGCAGTATGATGGTATGCACCAGAAAGCGCTGCGTCTGGCGCGTGGACTGCGGGTATGGCAAAGCGGTGTGTCACAAGCAGTATTGCCCGTACATGCGCCGGACCGGCACGCTGCCGCCGAAGCCGCCGGAAAACGACAGCAAGTGGGATGCGGCGATCGAGATTTTAAGAAACTACGCAAAGGAGCACGGCTATGACGAACAGTGAGAAAAAGCAGCGCCTTCAGGAGTATATACAGCTGCAAAAAGAGACGGACAGGCTTTATGATGAGATAGAACGCCTGCGGTCTCAGGCTGAAAAAATGACGGCCGTGCTTTCCGCCGAACCGAAAGGCGGCAGCGGCAAGGACCGCATGGCTGTGGTTGATGAGATCATCGATAAAAAGCGGCAGCTGGAAGAAAAAGTGCGCGAAGCGTACGCAGCCCGCAGCGCCATCGTGCAGGCCATTGACGCGGTCAAAAGCCCGCTGCACCGCCGCGTGCTTGCGTGGCGTTACCTGAACGGCGCTACCTGGGAACAGATTGCAGCAAATGAGCGGATCAGCTATCATCATCTTGTCGCCAGGGTGCATTCCACAGCGCTTTCAATGGTGAATTGGCCGGAAAATGAAAAATAATGATACACAATGCACATAAACGTTATAGAATGCACATAAAAAAGTGTGGTAGTATTAAACTGCAGATGTTGGATAGAGAAAGACATTTGCTTTTCCCTTTCTTTAAGAGGCGCGCCTGATTTTGTACTACCTCCGGCGCGCCGTACAAAAGTTACGGCAGGCAAGCCGATACACTTTTCACGCAGCCCGGATGACCGGGCTGCAGCTTTTTTAAGCGCTTATTATGTCTACGATATTCGGGGGCTTTTTTAATGCTGTATTGCAGCGGGTGATGAACATCTGAGCTGCCTTTTTAAATTTTAGTTCAATAAGTTACAAACCGGCAGTCCGCCGGGCTGCGTTCATTTTGTTCATCAAAGGAGGTGACGCCGTGGCGCTCAAAAAGAAGCAGAAAACATGTATTGATATGTTGGTAGAAGCCAGTATGACACAGAAAGAAATTGCTGAGGCGCTCGGCGTGGCCGAGCAGACGATATGCCGATGGAAACGTGACGAAGAGTTTGCCGCCGAGTATAGCAGTCGGTTAAGGAAAAAGATCCATCTTGCAGCCGCTAAGGCATTCAAAACGGAACAAGACTTATTGCTGCACAGTGAAAGCGATAAGGTGCGGCTGGGCGCCGCCAAAGATATTCTGGACCGTGCCGGATTCAAGCCGAAAGATGAGATCAGCCTGACGCAGTCGGTCGATGACAGCCTAAGAGAAATGCAGGAATATTTTGCAAACCGACAAAAAGAAGATCCTTGATCTTTTGTACGACCGTCCCGCACTGATCGGCCACTGGGTCGGCTTTAAAGATCTGACCGAGTTGCACAATGGATGGCTGAAAGATTTTCTTTACAGCCGCGCAGATCAGACACTGCTTGCGCACCGCGGCAGTTACAAAACTTCGGTTTTGTCGCTGTTTTTGGCCATTCACGCCGTGATCGCGCCGAATGAAAATGTGCTGTTTTTCCGAAAGACAGACGATGATGTGGCCGAGGTGATCCGGCAGGCACAAAAGATTCTGCAAAGCGGCGCGCTGGGGCGCATCTGCTTTTTACTTTACGGCCGGCCGCTCACATTGACTGCGGCCAGCACCGGCGAGATCGACACCAATCTGCACACATCTTTTTCAGGTGCATCGCAGATCGTCGGGCTCGGCATCGGTACATCGATCACCGGTAAGCACGCCGATATAGTGGTGACGGATGATATTGTCAACATAAAGGACCGCGTCAGCCCGGCAGAGCGCAAACGGACATGCCTGCAGTACATGGAACTGCAGAACATAAAAAACCGCAGCGGGCGTTTTATAAACACCGGCACCCCGTGGCATAAAGAGGACGCCATCAGCCTGATGCCGAATGTCAAACGCTATGACTGTTACCACACCGGCCTGATCACGCCGGAAAAGCTCACGCAGCTGCGCAGCACGATGACCGACAGTTTGTTTGCCGCCAACTACGAGCTGAAACATATTGCCGACGAAGGCGCACTGTTCCGAGGCCCGCAGTTTACAGATGACGAAAATGCCATTTATGACGGTTTGGCGCAGGTGGATGCGGCATATGGCGGTATGGACTTTACGGCGTTCACAATACTTAAAAAGACAGCAGACGGTTTTGTGGGTTACGGCCGGCTTTGGCATAAGCATGTAGATGACTGTATTACAGAGATCGAGTCCGACCGCAAGAGGCTGCGCGCCGGCAGCCTGTACTGCGAGACGAACGGTGACAAGGGTTATTTGCTGAAAGAACTGCGCAGTCGAGGGATCCAAGCAAGAGGATACCACGAGAACATGAACAAGTATGTCAAAATCTCGACCCACCTGAAAAAGCACTGGGCTAAAATCAAGTGGCTGTCGGGTACGGACCCGGAATATATCAACCAGATCCTGGACTACACCGAAAACGCAGCGCACGATGATGCACCGGACAGCGCAGCCAGCCTGCTGCGCGAAATGGAAGGTGGCAGCCGAATCAATGTTTTACACGGAGGACTTTAAGTGGAGTATAACATTTTTCGAATCGCCGACGAACAGTCGGCTTTTGATATTTCTGTGATCGCCGATTTTTTAAATAAAAACAAGGTGATTTGCAGCAATCGTTACCTGCCGCTGGAACGCGCATACAGAAATGATTACGAAATTTTCCATCAAAAAAAGAAAGAGGACTACAAGCCGGACAACCGTGTCGCCGTAAACTTTGCCAAGTACATTGCCGACACGATGACCGGCTTTTTTATCGGCGTACCGGTCAAAACGACGTGTGACGATGCGGCAATCAAAGCTTATGTGGAAATGGTCGACGCATATAACGATCAGGACGACGGAAATGCAGAACTGGCAAAAATCACATCGATCTACGGCCGCGGATACGAGATGCTTTATGTGGATGAAAATGGCCAAATCGGCATCACGCACCTGCGTCCAACCGAGGCTTTTATGATCTATGATGACAGCGTGCTCCAGCGCCCGCGTGCGTTCGTCCGCTATTATCTTGACAGCGACAACTACCTACACGGCTCGGTCAGCGATGAAACGACTGTGCGCTACTTTACGAATAAGGGCAGCGCGCTGCATTTTACAGAAGAGGAAAACGCCCACGGCTTTGACGGCGTGCCGGCTGTGGAATATGTTGAAAACGAGGAGCGCATGGGCATTTATGAATCAGCTATGCCGATCATCAACGCTTACAATAAAGCGCTTTCCGAAAAGGCCAATGATGTGGATTATTTTTCCGACGCGTATTTGAAAATCGTCGGGCCGCATGTGGACGAAAAAGCGGTGCAGCAAGTGCGGTCAAACCGCATTTTGAACATTGAAACAGACGGTACCAGCGGTACAGCCGATGCCGAGTTCATGGGCAAGCCGTCGGCCGATACCACGCAGGAAAACCTGCTCAACCGCCTGGAGCGGCAGATTTTCTCAACCAGTATGGTGGCCAATATCAACGATGAAAATTTCGGCACAGCCTCAGGCATTGCAATCCGTTACCGCCTTTGGGCTATGAGCGCGCTGGCGCAGACGAAGGAGCGCAAGTTCACCAGCGGCATGAACCGCCGGTACAAGCTGATCTTTTCCAATCCGGCATCCGCCATGCCAAAAGACGGCTGGACGCAGCTGCATTTTTCGTTTACCAGAAATTACCCGGCAAATCTTTCCGATGAGGCCGACATTGCGTCCAAGCTGGCCGGGATCACCTCAAAAGAGACGCAGCTCGGCGTGCTGTCCTGTGTAGATGATGCCGCTGCGGAAATGCAGCGAATGCGCGAAGAAGAGGAAGAAAGCGAGACGGACGGCTGGCCAACAGCCCGCACGGATGGAAACGAGAAACTGCTGGAAGAACCGCCGGAGGATGAGGTGTGAGCACTTATTGGAGCCGGCGGCAGGCGCAGCTTGCTGCAGCGCTTGAAAAGGACGAGGCAAAGCTTAAAAAACGCCTCACAGCTTACTACAGCGCCGAATACAGCGCGCTCGATAAAGAGATCGCAGCCTATTACCAAAAATACGGTGTAAACAACGTGATCGAATATCGCCGGCTCTTGGAAACATTGCCGGATGCAGACAAGCGCCTTTTGATCGAGCGGATGGACGAATTTGCAGAAAAATACCCGCAGTATAAATCTTTGCTGCCGGTGCGAGAATCGATCTATAAGCTGGATCGTCTGGAGGGCTTGCAGCACTCTGTGCGGCTGCACCAGCTGAATATCGGCGCGATCACCAATGAAGAAGTCGCTGCACACCTGAAACGCCAGGCGCTGCGCGGCGCCAACGCGGCCACTGAGGCAATGGGTTTCGGCAAAAACTTTTACAGCGAGCGCAGCGACATTGTCCACAAGTTCGTAGGCACCGAATGGTCAAATGGCAAAGACTTTTCCACAAGGATCTGGGAAAACACCGACAAGCTGGCCGGCTACCTGAACACCGACATTGCCCAGGGCTTTGCTCGCGGTGAAAGCTATGAAAAGCTGACACAGCACCTGCAGCAGCGGTTTGAAAATGTTTCAGCCCGTGATGCGTACCGTCTGATTTATACAGAGGGCACCTATGTGATGAACGAGGCGTCGATCGCCGCGTTTGAGGAGGATTTTGATTATTATAAACTATCCCCGGTGCGCGACGGCAAAACCTGCAGCGTGTGCGTAGATGTTTCGCGCAGCACGTTTGAAATTAAAAACCGGCAGCCCGGTGTCAATTTTCCGCCCATGCACCCGTACTGCCGCTGCAGGTTTGAGATCGTGGTAATCGACCGCAAAAAGTGGCTCGACGACTATGTGGAAAAACACCAAAACGACACCGCCCGCATTGAAGAAGTGAACCGCCGTTTTGCCGAAAAGCTGTTGAATCGGTTTGTTGATGGCCGAAACGCAGACAATATCAAGGGCAATATATTGAAATCTGGAACAGAAGTTGGTATAATAACATTGCCTGGGTATGAAAATGCGGTACTGCCAAAAGAAAAATTTACGGAGTACGCGTTGAATCCGGCAAAGGATCCCAACAAGGCCACGGCGTTTCGTGAAGCGCTGGGTTATACCGCTTCCAATTATCAGGATTTGATTGACGCTATTTATGCACAACTGCCAAAATGTAAAGCAGTGGCAAAGGGTGATGTCGGATTTGGACAAAGATATGAAGTGCGGATGCGTCTGAAAGGTCCAAACGGAAAAACAGCGAATATAATAACAGCATGGATCCAAGACAAACAAAACGGAGAACTGCGTTTAACGAGTGTTTATGTGGATAAGAGGTGATCGTATATGGAAAAATTCAAAATGTTTGACAAGGTGCTTTTGACAAGCGGCAAAACGGCCTATATCGTAGAAGTATACGATCATGGCGCAGCCTATGAGGCAGATATCGACCAGCCTGACGGAAGTATCCAAACGGATACAGTATGGCCCGATCAAATCAAACGGAAAATCGGGTGAATGCCGTTATAAAATATGAAGAATTGCAGTCGACTGCAAAGCGTCTCACAGTGTGGGGCGCTTTTTTCATGTCCATTTTTACAAAAAGGAGTAAAGGATGGAAATTTTATTTTTTCACGCACCCTGGTGCGGGCCGTGTAAAGCGTATATGAAAAACGAACTGCCGAAGATCGAGAAAGAGCACGAAGTGCATATCATCGACTGCCAGGCGGATCCGTTTACTGCCGACAAGTATTCCGTTCGGCATATACCAGTGCTCATCGTGCTGAAGGACGGCTGCGAGGTCTACCGGGGCGCGGGAAAGGCTGAGCAGGTACTGGAGGCGATCCAAAAAGCATGATACGCATTACAGCCGGCCGTGAAAAAATCATGCTGACCGGCCACGCAGGCTATGCGCCTAAGGGGCAGGACATTGTCTGTGCTGCCGTCTCGGCGCTTACGGAAAATTTAAAATGCAGCATCGAAAGGCTCACGCATTCCAGCGTGGGCTTTTTTGATGCCGAAAATTACGAGATCGTGCCGCAGTATCTCGACGATGCAGGCACGGTGCTGCTGTCATCTTATGTGCTGGGTCTGCAGGCTTTGGCCGAAGCCTACCCGCAGCACGTTAAGATAAACGCCCAGGCATGGAAGGCGTAAAAAGCTATGGATGAGCAGGCGTGGAACTCTCTAAAATCTACGGGTAAGCAGGCGTGGAACTTGTAAAAAGCTACGGAATTTGTGCAGGCGTGGATCCACAGAAAAAGCTACGGGGCGCATCAGCGCAGAAAGGAAAAAATATGACAATGAAAACAGAATGGATTTTGCAACGTTTTGCAGAAGATGCCGGCAGCCAGCAGCCCGAACAATCCGAACAGCAGCCCGGCAGTCCGCAAGAGGGCGATACCGAAAAAGAGGACGGTAAAAAGTATTCAGATGAAGACCTAAACCGCATCATCAACAAAAAGTTTGCGGAGTGGGCCAGCAAAAAAGACAGGGAAATGGATGAAGCGACTAAGCTCGCCAATATGAACGCACAGGAACGTGCCGAGCATGAGCGCGACGCGCTGCAAAAACAGCTGGATGAACTGCGCCAGCGCGACACGCTTGCCCAAATGGCGGCCGAGGCGCGCAACATGCTGCAAAAAGAAGCCGTTTCCGTTCCAGACAGCGTAATTGATATGCTGGTGAATACAGATGCCGAAAAAACCAAAAAAGCTGTTGGAGATTTTGCAGCGGCTTTTAAGGCAGCTGTACAGGCCGGCGTGGTCGAGCAGCTGAAAGGCAAACCGCCGAAAGCCGGCGGCACAAAGTCTATGACGAAAGCGGAGATCATGGCAGTCAAGAACCGTGCAGAACGTCAAAAGCTCATTCTGGAGCACCAGGAATTATTCAATTAGGAGGAATTATGACAAAAGAAAAATTCAGCCTGCAGCGTTTTGCTGCAGAAACCGGCGCCACGACCACCGCGGACCTCGCGCCGGAAATCTCGATCGATTTTACATCGCGTCTGAATGATAACATCACGGAGTTTCAGCGGCTTCTCGGCATTAATGAAATGATGGCGATGCCCGAGGGCGCCGCCATTAAAATTTACAAAGCAACTGTAGCGTCGCTTGCAGCGCAGGCCGGCGAGGGCGAGGACATCACCGCCACAAAGGTAAGCCGCGCGCTGGCGCAGACCATCTCCATGACGCTTAAAAAGTACCGCCGTGTCACCACGGCCGAAGCGATCCAGAAATTTGGCAGGACCATTGCGATCAACGACTGTGACGACAAGCTGGTCGCTGCCATCCAAAAAGACATCAAAAAAGACTTTTATACCACGCTGGCGACCGGTACCGGCGCGGGTACGGCAGGCGCCAACCTGCAGCAGGCCTGCGCCAACGCCTGGGCAAAGCTGCAGGAAGTCTTTGAAGACACAGACGCCACCCCGGTGTTCTTCATCCACCCGACTGACGCAGCCAACTATCTGGGCTCTGCCGGCGTGACCGTGCAGACGGCTTTTGGCATGTCGTATCTGCAGAACTTCCTCGGCATCGGCAATGCCGTTATCTCGCCACAGCTCACGGCCGGCACGGTCATTGCTACGGCAAGTGAGAACCTAAACGGCGCTTATGTGCCCGCATCCGGAAGCGACTTGGCGCAGACGTTCGGCCTGACTTCAGACGCTACCGGCATGGTAGGTATGACGCATAACGCCAAAACCGGCAACGCCACGGTGGAAACGCTGATTTTGTCTTGCGTTAAGTTCTTTCCGGAAGCGCTTGACAAGGTCGTTAAGGTCAGCATCAGCGCGGAATAAACTAAGGAGGCAACTATGGTGCTGCTTGACCGTGTAAAGGACAGGCTGGGCGCGGAGGCTGTGGCTCCGGATGGCGAGCAGGAGGCGCTGGAACGCCGTCTGCGTGATTATATTCAGACCGTGTCAGACCGCATCTGTTTGCGCACGGGTGCTTCCGTACTGCCGCAGGCGCTGGAGTCAGTCGCTGTAGATGCGGCGGTCAAAATGTACCGCAGGTTCTGCTATGAGGGCATATCGTCGGAAAACGACGGCGGCGTTTCCGCCAGTTTTGTAGAAGATGTTCTGAACGAGTATGCCGTTGATTTTGAGGCTTACCGGCGCAGCGAAAGGCGGGTGCGTTTTTTGTGAAATGGATCCGTGCGTCGCTTATAGAGCCGCAGCAGATTGGAACGGATGCGCTTAGCAACGCGGTCATGCAGGATCGGTGCGTAGGTTTTATTGCTGCGCGCTTTACACCGTGGACGGAAAAAGACGTGGCGCTCACGGGCCGCACAGTCACGCAAAATGACCGCAAACTGCTTGTGCGCAGCGCGCTTGCCCGGTTGCCGGCGTGCAGCCGGGTGATCGTGGAGGGTGAAACGTATGCCATTACTGAAAAGCAGAAGCTTGGCCGCTTTACGCTTTTTGTGATCAAGAGGACAAAGGGGTAATATGGATGGGATCCGCATTGAATGGGACAACGCCGAGGTGCTGGCGCTGGAAAAAAAGCTGCTTGCACTCAGCGCCATACGGCTCGACGGGGTACTCAAGTCGAACATCAAGGAAATATTCAACCGCGCCCAAAGCGGCGGCACACCGGTTGACACCGGCGAGCTCAGAAATACCTCGTTTGCAAACGTGCAGGACTATGCGTTCGGTTATACAGAAGATTACGCCCCGCATGTCGAGTACGGCCACCGCACACGCGGCGGCGGTTTCGTGCCCGGACAATATTACTTAAAAAAGAATGTGGAAACACAGCGTCCGATCTTAATAGAGGATCTGCAAAAAGCGATCGAAAAGGAGTTGAAGAAAAAGTAATGCTCGCAAAAATCAGCCTGGTCGATCTGCTGGCGGCCGTGCAAAAAAAAATCAAAGATAAAACGGGTTATCCCTGTTTCGACCATGTGCCGAAAAATCAGGAAAGCCCGTTTTATTTTATAGAGCTTACCGGCAGCACGCCGCGAAACACCAAAACGATGTGGTGCGAGACATATGCGGTCAACGTGCATGTGATCGCCGCGCCGGATGCATCGTCGGTCGGCGTGCTGCAGCTGGTCACAGCGCTGGAAGAGGCGCTGACAGAAGACATTGCACTGCCCGACGGCTTTGAACTGGTCATGCAGACCTGCCGCGGGCTTTTGAATTTATACAGTGAAGAAACAAACGAAAAGCACGCCGTGGAGGGATTCGACTTCACGGTGTGTTATGGGTACAAAGTCAAATAAGGAGGATATATGAAAAAACGGAATGTGATGAACCTGCAGCGTTTTGCGGCCTCGGCCTATGACGGCAATGCCTACTGCGATTTTAATTCTGCCGCCGCCAAAGCGATGGCCGGTAAAGACATTATCCTGTCGGTCTGGAGCAGCACCGGCGAAAAACTGCTTGCGATCGCCGGCCAGCAGGGGCTTACGATCAACCGCACAGCTGATTCGATCGAGATCTCCAGCAAAGACACCGAAGGCGGCTGGAAGTCGAAGATCGCCGGCATGAAAGAGTGGTCGATCGACACGGACGGCGTCTATGTCAATGGCGATGAAAGCCACACAGAGCTTTCCAAAGCGTTTGAAAACAGCGATCCGATCTGCCTGAAGGTCGTCAATAAAAAGACCAGCAAGGGTATGTTCGGCGGCCTGGCTGTGATCACCGAATACAGCCTGGAAGCGCCCTACGACGACGCCATGACCTACAGCCTGTCGCTCGAGGGCATGGGAAAACTGGTAGACCTGACCGTGGAGCCGGTCGACGAAGAAGTCATGCCCGGCGGCTCGGTCGCAGCGGCATACGTTACACAGAATGGCAAGAGTGCATGAGGTGATCACGAATGTTTACATTTAACGAAACCAATTACGAACTGGAATACAGCTTGAAACGCCTGGAACGTATTGAAAACTTGACCGGCAAGGCCACTGTGCCGCTGATCCAGGAGACAAACGGCTATTTCCCGATCGGCCCGCTTAAGCAGTATTTCGGCATGGCGCTGAAAAAGGCCGGCGCAGATACCTATCTGGATCTACAGACGGCTTATGACATCTTTGCGCAAATTGTGAAAGAAATGGGATACGCCGAAGTGTGTGGCCTTGTGCTGGAGGCACTGTCGCGTGACTGCCCTTTTTTGTTCCCGAAAGACTGATAAAACCGGAATATTTCCGAATCCAAACTGATCCAAAAGGCGAAAGTCATGATCTGGAAAAGTACAGCCAGGTCATGGACTTTGCTTTTTTTGCGGCAAATTTCGGCTATTCCCGGCGCGACTACTACGAACTTACACCGACCGAAAAGGCTTTTATTTTAAAAGCTTATGAAAACAAGGTCGTCACCGACACAACGCTTTTGCGCAATGCCGTCAAAAACGCCGTGGACAACGCTTTTCGCAAAAAAGGCAGCCGCTTTCGCGATCTGTGGAAAAAGGCAAACGGCAAAAAAGACAAAGACTTTGAACGCTCGGCGCTGGAAGTGATACGCAAAAACGAAGCGTTGGAGGGCAAGTCGTGGATCGCAAAAATTTATGCAGCACAGGGGGGAGGTGGCAAAACTGCCTGATCATACCTTAAGCGCGAAGCTGACCGGCGATTCCAGTGAGTTTGACCGGGCGGTTGCATCGGCAAACCGTGCAATGGATGAATTTGCCAGACGTACCAAAAGCATAGGCAAGTCAATCTCGAACCTCGGCAGCGCGCTTACAAATAAGATCACAAAACCGGCCGCTGCCGCCGCTGCAGCTTTGGCAGGTGTCACGCTTGTAAAAGGTTTCAATCGTCTGAAAAGCATCGACGAAGCCAAAGCCAAGCTGACCGCGCTCGGTAACAGCGCCGAAGACGTGGCGAAGATCATGGAGAATGCCAACGAATCGGTGCTCGGCACTTCTTATGCACTGGACGAGGCGGCCACCACCGCAGCCGGTGCTGTTGCAGCCGGTATCAAACCCGGCCAGGAGCTCACAAAATATCTGACGAACGCAGCAGACGCGGCTGCCGCCGCCGGCACATCTATGAGCGAGATGGGCTCGATCTTCAATAAGGTGCAGACGGCGCAGCGCGCCTACACCGAGGAGCTGAATATGCTGGCCGACCGCGGCCTGCCGATCTATCAGTGGCTGGCGGATGCGGCCGGCACCACGGCCGACGCCGTGCGCGACATGGCCTCTAAAGGCCAAATCTCATCGCAGATGTTTTTTGACGCTGTAGAGAAGAACATCGGCGGCGCGGCGCAGATCATCGGCGAAACGTCACTGACCGGCGCGATCGCAAATATTAATGCATCGCTTTCCCGTATCGGCGCCAATTTCCTGGATGCCGGTGAAAAAGGCGGCGGCTTCTTCAGCCAGATCAAGCCGCTTCTGGTGGAACTGAAAGGCGATCTGTCCGAGATAGAGGCCAAAGCATCGGAGCTTGGCGAGAAATTCGGCGCATCTTTTTCCAAAGTCGTCGGCATTCTGGAAGACGCAAAAGCGCGATTTGCCGCATTGCCGCAGGAGCAGCAGGCCGCCATCACAAAATCGGCCGGCATCGGTGCAGCGCTGGCCGTCGGGCTTGGCCCGGGGCTGCAGGCGATCGGCAGCGGCGTGCAGATGTTTGGCACATTCTCGTCGGTGGCATCTGGCGCCGTCAACAAGGTGAAAGGTGCCTTTACTTCTATACCGAAGACGTTATCGTCTGTTAAAAACGGTATCAGCGGATTGGGAAGTGACTTTGAAAAGCTTGCCGGCATAAAATCTCCGTTTGAAAACGGGCTGCCAAATAAACTTGGAGATGCCGTTTCTGTATTGCGCACCAATTTGAAAGGCTTTTTTTCAGAAGTTGGCGGCGCTATGGGACCGCTCATTTCCAAAATCGGTTCCTTTTCCACCGTGTTTATGAAAGGCTTTAACATTGCTGCGGTCGCTGGTCTGGCAATTGCCGGACTTGGTCTACTGCGCACTGGATTCGGTGATCAAATTGACAGCATGATCGGCATGGTGCAGGAAAAAGGCCCAACAATCATTATGAACCTGGTAAACGGTATAACTGGCGCACTGCCTAACCTAATCTTACAAGGCGGCATATTGATTGACAGCCTGCTGACCGCCATAATCGCCAATATACCGAAATTGACGGAAGGTGCGATTTCCATAGTATCTTCATTGGTCACAGGGATTTCCACTCGCTTGCCGTCTCTGATCCCTTTGGCGCTCGAGGCAGTCTTGACACTCGTGAGTTCGCTTCTCGGCAACATTGATCAACTGGTGGATGCAGGCATCAGCCTGCTCACTGGTCTGGCAGATGGCCTGATCAACGCTATCCCGATCATGGTCAAATATGTGCCAACGATCATAATTAAGTTGGTAAGCGCGCTGATCAACAATCTTCCGAAGCTATTGCAAACAGGTATCCAGTTACTTGTTGCTCTGGGCACCGGCCTGATCGACGCCATCCCGCAGCTGCTTGGCATGTTGCCGCAGATCTTCAGCGGTATCATTAATGCTTTTAAAGATCAGGACTGGGGCCAGATCGGCAGAAATATCATCGACGGCCTGATCAATGGCCTAAAGAGCATGGTGTCCAGTCTTTGGAACACGGTCACGGAAATTGCCTCTGATGTCGGCAACTGGTTTAAGGACAAGCTCGGCATCGGCTCGCCGTCCAAAGTCTTCATGCAATACGGCGTCTGGACCGACGAAGGCTTTGCGATCGGCATCGACAAGGGCACAAAGGAAGTCGAGCGGGCTTTCCGGAACATGGACGTGTCCGGCACGTTCACGGCCACATTACCGACCAGCCGCGATTTTACGGCCGCCAACACCGCGCCGGTCAGCAGCTATTCCACCGATCTTGGCAGCCTGGGCAGTTCGTTCGGCGCCATGAATGCTGAAAATATGAACGCATTTCTGCGCGCCGTGGAGCGCGGCATCGGCAGCATGAAGGTCGTTGCCAACAACCGCGAGGTCGGCCGCTTTATGACGGATATTGGATTTCGGAGGGCGAACGCATGAGGTTTTACTACATCAATTCCAAAGGCGAGCGCTTGAATTTTTATGATTATCCCTATCTTTTTCAGGAGGGCACGCTGCTCGACTACAGCTACAGCTACGATATGGTAGAGGGTAGCCGTGTATTTTTGCAGAACGTGCGCCACGGTGCAGCCGAAAAAAGATTTAAGCTGGCCATTTTACCAGATCATACAAAAACGGCTGCAAAGGAGCGCAGGCAGGCGCTCTGTGCGGCGGCTGACCGTGTGTATTCGGTATTTGATTACGATGTCCTGCACAACACAGACGGCAGGCTGTATACAGATACCGGCTTTTACCTGCCGTGCCGTATCCTGGCATCGTCCAAAAGCGACTGGATGACCGGTATCCCATATATGTTCCAGGAGTTCACGCCCGTTTCAACCGCCGGCGTGTGGATCGGCCCGGTAAAAAAGAGCTTTACCACGGCTATGGAAACGGTTTCAGATGGGCTCGATCATCCGTATGATTACCCATATGATTATGCGCCGTCCGGCACCGGCACGGTGTTTTGGAGTATGGACGCGGTCACAGACAGCGATTTTCAGATGCTTATCTACGGCTCGTGCGTAGACCCGACGGTGCTAATCAACGGGCAGCCGCATACGGTGTATACCACGCTGCAGGAATCGGAATACCTGCTGATCGACAGCCGCGACCATACCGTTGTCAAGGTGACACGCACCGGCACACGTATTAATGCTTACGACGATCGCAGCAAGGTTTACTCGGTGTTCGAAAAGATCCCGCCGGATGCGGTCATCACCTGGAACGGCAGCTTTAGTTTTGACATTACAGCGTTTGTGGAGAGGAGCGAACCAAAATGGAGCTGATCCTCTGTGCAGAAAACGGCCGGGAACTGCGCCGGCTCGACTACAGCAGCGCCGATTTTGAACTGGGCGGAGAAAACGATTTTGAGGTCACCCTGCCGCTTGCCTTTTGGCAGGATGACCTGGCCTTCGGCCGGCGCATTTTTGAACCGGGCACAGAAAACGGAGGGGTCATCGGCGGCATCAAGACCGATACGTCCAGCAACACGATCACATTGACTGGCTATGTTTGGCGCGGGTATTTGGCCAGGCGAATCCTCGAACCGCCGGCCGGGCAGGCTTACCGTACGGTCAGCGGTGATCTGAATGCCGTTATCCGCTCGGTCATTGATGGTATGTATGACGGTGTGCTCACCGGCTCGCAGACAGACAGCGGCATCACCACATCCAGCTTTTCCTTTGACCGCTATGTGTCTGTGCTGGATGGTTTGAATAAGCTTTTGGCCTCTAAAAACTGCCGTCTGCAGATTGTTTATGTGCAGGGCGAAAACGGCGAGATTGGCCATGCGGAAGTTTCCGCCGTACCCATTGCGGACTATTCAGACCAGATCGAGCTTTCACAGGACAGCCGCGTCAACTTTACGCTGACGAAAACAAAAAACACCGTCAACCATCTGATCTGCCTGGGCAGCGGCGAGCTGGCCGACCGTACGGTGCTGCATCTCTATCTTGGCCCGGACGGCCAGATCGGCAAAACGCCGTATTATACCGGCATGGAGGAGATCGCCGAAACATATGAAAACACGAACAGTGAAGATCTGGAGACTGATTCGGTAAAGCATTTTGAGGAACTGATCGCCTCCACCGATTTTTCGATGGATGTGGAAAGCCTCGGCATCGACGTGCAGCTTGGCGACATCGTCGGCGGCCGTGACTATATCACGGGGCTTTCAATGAAAAAGGCGCTGGCGAAAAAGATCACCACCGTTGCAGAGGGCAAAAAGACGGTGCAGTATGAACTGGAGGGAAATGAATGAACATCATAACAGGGCGCACCGGCACGCCGCATGTTACGGCCCAGCAGGACCGTGACATACATGCCGGCATCCTGGGCGACGGCATGTATGTGTTGCCGGTCGGGGAACAGTTTGCAGCCGAACAGCAGTCGAGCAATGTCATCCGCATTAAAGACGGCACGCTGATGCTGCAGGGCTGTGCCGCCAGCATTGAGGCTGGCGAATTTGAAGACGTGACCATTGAAAACGGCGCACAGGGGATGGGGCGCATCGACCTGATCACGGCGCATTATCATCTGGACACGTCTACTGGGTATGAGAGCGCAGAGCTGCGTGTCATTAAAGGTACATCGGCGGCGTCCAGTCCGCAGCAGCCGGCACATGCTTCCGGCATCATCCGCGACGGCGCACAGGATGTGGACATGCCGCTTTATGCCGTTACGCTCAATGGTGTAACGATCACAGACATCACGCCGCTTTTCACTGTGCTCGAACGCAGTCTGGCGGAACTGGCAAAGTCGCAAAAGATTTTGTGGCAGGGTGTACTTCATATGATGTCTGAAAATACAGTCGAACTTTCAGAGCCGGTTAGCGAGCAACCAAATGGTATAGTGCTGGTTTTCAGCCGCTGCGCGAATAATCAAGCTGTAAATTCTCAGTGGTCGTTTCATTATATCCCGAAGGGAGTAGTTATATTAAATTTACTTGGAAATGGCGGTGTTTCACTGTTCAATCAAGGGTATTTTTTAAATGAGATCATGGCTAAATATTTGTATATTACAGATAAAGCAGTCAAAGGACATGAGCGTAACAGAGAAAATAGTACTGCATCTGGCGTTACTTACGAAAATAACGCTTACGTGCTGCGTTATGTTTTGGGGGTGTGACCGTGACGGTCGATTTGGAAAAAAAGACCTTTGAGCAGGTAAGAGGGCTTTACCAATGGGACTGCGGTCAGGTCCTGGAGGTGACAGGTCTGCCGTTTTCTGGCAGTTTCGAGGCACATACAGAGTATCAAAAGTTGGGCCTTGCATTGGTGGAATACTGTGAGGCTGCCGATGGTTCTGCATTAATACCGATTCCTGATGTAGTACTACAACAGGAAATCGCACATTTTGATGTTTGGATCTATAAAACTTCTGAATCAGCCGGCAAAACGGTTATTACTGTTCGTTGTTTCGTCGCACCGCGATCACGCCCTGCTGATATGGAAGAGGTCACAAACATCGATATTTCCAAACTGCGTGCGATCCCGATTGCGAATTCTGATCGCGTCGGCGGCATAACAGCAGATCCGAAAACAGAAGCGCAGACCATGCCGGTTGGCATCGACCCTGAAACCGGTAGGCTGTACACAGAAAGCGGCGGAGTTGGCCGTATCAGCGCAACAGCCAGTGTGGATGATACGACTGGTACACCGAATGTTGAAGTCGAAAATAATAACGGATCTCTCGACTTTAAATTCAGTGGGTTGAAAGGTGAAACGGGTCCGCAAGGTCCTCCGGGCCCAGAAGGCGAACCAGGCCCCGCAGGCCCGCAGGGCGAACCCGGTAAAGACGGCGCTGATGGTAAAGATGGCGCTGATGGTAAAGATGGCGCAGACGGTCAGCCTGGTGCCGATGGCCAAGCTGCCACCATTCAAATCGGAACAGTTACGACCGGCGATCCAGGCACACAGGCAAGCGTTACAAACGGCGGTACACAGAGTGCTGCCGTCCTCAATTTTACTATTCCACAAGGTGCACAAGGTCCTGCGGGTCCGCAAGCCACAATTTCGGCGGTTTCCGGAACGTCCGTTGAACTGGCAAATAACACCGAGCACCGTGCCGGAGAGGTCGCCAGCCTAACCGTTACATTGCCTACCGAACCATCCGAAGATTTCATTAGCGGTTTGGTTTTCGCCAGCGGCACTACAGCCACCACGCTGACCATGCCCGAATCGATCGTTTTTACCGGCGACGATGTGAGCAATGGCGTGCTTGTGCCCGCTGCGAATAAGGCTTACAACTGCATCATCTGGTACGACGGCCTGCATATGAACGGTGTGGCAAGGGGTGTTACTTATGAACCTACAGCTTAAAAAACGCGCACTGCTTATGGCACAGCATACCAGACTAGAATACCTAGAAGCAGTGGATATGGCCTATATCGATACTGGATATGTACCAACAGAAAATACGGCATTTGAATTTGAAGCTATGTTCAACTTAGGCGCACAGGTATGGTATGGCAGTATAGCGAAAAAGCCGATACAGTATTCAAGGTTTCACGGTGGATCAGAATCAAATGGCGTTCTTAGAATATATAGTAATCACGGAAATTCAATTGATGGAATAGAAATATACAATGATGAGCTTTATCATGTGTACTATATTTCAAAAACGCTTTGTAAATTAGATGAAACTGAAAAGGCAGCCGATTTGATTTTGCCGAATTTATCGATCTACATCATGGGCCGCCATGCCGAAAACGTAAATTCAGCGGTTTTCTATTCTACCAACCGATGTAGGTACGCCAAAATATACGAAAACGGAGAACTCGTGCGACACTTTGTCCCCGTTTTAAAAAACGGTGAACATTTCATGTACGAGCAGGTGCAAGGGCGCTATTACGGGAACGACGCAGATGTGGGCTATTTCACGGGAGGTTGATTTTTTGCTTTATAAATTTATAAGTGAGACAAAAATAGAACGCCAGCCGCTTTACATCAAAGAAAACGGAATGGTAATCAGCAACCCGCCGGAAGAAAAGTTGCGCGCGCTTGGGTACAAGGATTTGGTTACTTCACCACAGCCCGAAACCGAACCCGGTTATTATGTAACTGCCATTTACACAGACGGCGATGTCATTACGCAAACGTGGAGTGAACCTGTAAAGGCAGAAGGTGACATAAGCGACAGCGAAGCACTGGCGATCATAACAGGGGGAATGCAAAATGACGCTTGATGAAGCAATTAAGTTTCGAAAAATAGTTGAAAACGCTGCATCTAATCTGCCGGACGCTGAAGCAGTGCAGGCGAATGCCTTGTTTGAGTTGTGGTCTGAAAAAAAGGGCTTCGGAATCGGCGACCGCGTTCGTTATAATGGCGCGTTGTACCGTTGCTACAACCCCGTTACTGCTAATCCCGAATGGACGCCAGACGTCACGCCGGCGCATTGGGAAGTTTTTACTTTTGGCGAAAGTGGAACACAGGACGATCCAATTACTGCGGCGCGCGGCATGCGGTATTTTATAAATTTTTTCTACATGGATAATGAAAAAATTTATAAATGCGTTCGAGACGACACCGGGGACGGTACAAGGCTTGACTACCTGCCGGGTGAACTGGTTGGAAACTACTTTGAGGAGGTGGCTGTATGACAGAATGGACAGTTGTTACCGTCATCATCGCGCTGGTCGGCCTGATCGGCACGGTGGCCGTGCCGCTGACGAAAAACACAAAGGCCATGACCCGACTGGGCGAGCAAATCAACCACCTGCTTTTTCGCATTGAACGCGAAGAACAGGAATTGACTGATTTTAAAACGAAAGCCGCCGCGCGCCACGAGAAGATATTTCATCAGCTCGAGGTGCACGACGGCAAAATAAATGAACATGAATACCGGATCAAGGATCTGGAAAATAAAAAGGAGGAAAAATAATGAATATCAACTGGAAAGTCAGACTCAAAAGCGGCTCTTGGTGGCTGGGTATCATTTCGGCTGTAGTGACGGCGGTGTTTGCCGTTTTGCAGCTTTGCAACGTGGAACTGCCGGTCACGGCAGAACAGGTGCTGCAGGCAGCCACACTGGTGCTGATGATCCCGGCGGCCATCGGCATCACGACCGACCCGACCACAAAGGGCGTTTCCGACAGCGCGCAGGCAATGGCCTATGACGCGCCGAAGCAGGATATTGCAACGGATGAACAGGCAGGGGAGTGAGTGTTATGACGTTTGATGAATTTATCAAGAAGTACAACGGCAAATCTATCGACTACGACGGTACATACGGCGTGCAGTGCGTCGACCTCATCAAGCTTTATGTGGAAAAAGTGTTTGGCGTTTCGGCCGGCTCGGCCTCGTGGGGCAACGCCAAGTATTATTACACCAACACACCGGCCAAGCTGAAAAACATCACGACCAAAATTGCCAACACCGCGTCTTTTGTTCCCAAAAAGGGCGACATCATGGTGTGGAACGGCAACGTGGGCGGCGGCGCAGGCCATGTGGCCATCTGCACCGGCGAGGGCACTACGAGCTATTTTTACTCGTATGACCAGAACTGGAACGGCAAGGCCATGCACAAGGTCAAGCACGACTATGACAATGTCTACGGCGTGCTGCGCCCGAAAGACCAGTCGAAGATCGTGACGGCGTCCAAGTCTTCCGGCGGCTTTGTTTCGCCGAAAACATGGACAAACGGTTCGACGAATGAAACGGTGTACACGCAGTCGAATCTTGCAGACAAGGTCGGCACAGTCTACGCGCGCGGCAAAGCTGACTGTTACGGCAAGACCGACAGCGGTTATATCGTGGTATACAGTGTTTCCGGCACATCCAAGAAAAAGGCCGGTTTTGTCAAATATAAAGGCGGCGTGTCGTCTGTGCCGACCGGCGGCAAGACCTACAAAAACGGCTCTACCGCCGAAACGGTCTATGCGGACACCGGCAAAACGACGAAGATCGGCAGCCTGGACAAAAACGAAAGCTGCACCTGCCTGGCCAAAGTGGGCGGCATGTATCTTGTGAAGTACAAGGTCAACGGCACTTCCAACTACAAGGTCGGCTTTGTGGCTTACGCAGGTGGCTGCTGATGAAGCGGTTCAGCATTGAAGTGCAGACCGCAGACGGCGTGCAGCTGGTACTCCGCCGAACGGACGACCCGCAGCAGACCGAAACGGTCACGGTCGGTACAGACGATCTGCGCGCCGCCGTGGACGCCGGCGTTTACAGCACGCCGGATGAAGCCCGGGAGGACGCCCGCGCGGATGTAGAGTTTAGAACCGTAAAGGCGGCCTACAAGCTGCTCGGCCTGCCGGAGGGCTACCGCCTGACGGATGACGAGATCAGCGAACTGCGCGCAGCGCAGGCCACAGCCGTGGACAGCCTTGTGCCGTCGGTGGACGCGCTGTTTGTGTAAAATTGAATCAGTGATCGTGTCGTGTAGGATGCGTTCCGCACGACCTCATCCTACCGCTGCGGCGGTGAGACACAACAAAAGGCGTACAGGGGAAATCCCTGTACGCCTTTTGTGTTTTAAGATATGAAATGACACATGTTATTCAATATCAGTAGAATTATATCGATGATTAAAAAGATGGCTAGCGTAAGATTAAACCATGTTATAACACTTTTCTTTTTAGGAGAATCAAAACAATCGGCTTTTCCGGTTAGTTTTCCCACAAAATACATTAATATGTATATTGCGTTGAATAGTAAGAAGCCACTCAGTATCAAGAATAAAATCGCCTTGAAAATATCTAATTCGTTTAGAGAACTTAGAAGATTTCCGACAAAGGTAAGTCCTCCTGAAAAAGCTAAAATAATAGCGGCAAAAATACTTAGGACAGCAATAATTTCAGATTGAACAGATGAAAGTTTATTAGAAGCTTCTTCCTGTGCTTTTTCGGCTTTGTTCACCTTGTCTTGTAAGGCGGTAATATCTGCTCTTAGATTATTGATTTGGTCTTCACCAAGTACTGCGTTATCTGTTTTTTCGATATAAGAAAGTCTTGCAACATCTAAGTTGACATGATCATATAATTTTCGAAGATTGTTCGAAATATCATCAGCATTATTGGTAGGTTTGTAATCATTTACAAGAATTTCAAGATTTTGGCTTAAAATTTCTATGTTGCCTTTTTCTGCATCGCTTTTTATGTTGGTGAGTGTTGTAAAAATATCAGAATAAAAATGTCTGAAATTAGTGTTACCACATTTTCCTTTATATAGATATCTCAATCTGTCATAAAACTCTTGCTTTGTTTCATCATTCCCCAGCGTGCTTTGGTCTTTTGACAGGTCATAGAGTATAGAGCAGAATTCACTGCGTTTGTCTTGATCCATATCCATATTTTATCCACACTTTTTGATTAAATCGACAGGAATAATCTCCCTATTCCCAATGCCGTTATTATAAATCTTATACCAAGCACCATTTTCTTTGTGGGTTTCTTCAACCATATCCCATGGATTTAAATCTTTTTTTTCATCAATAATGAAATTGAATTCTGAAAAATCGTCGATATGTTTGAAGTTGCCAATTATGGGCATAGAGCCATATCCACAGAATTCATAGTATACATTAGGAACGACCGGTCCAAATTGCCATGCCTCAATATCGTCAGAAAACGCAGATGTGCCAGACGTCTTTAAACTGTATTTTTGGACATAGTAAAGAATTTTTTGTAGTTTTAAATTGGTGATAGGGGTGTTTGTTATATTACAACGTTGTATAATATATTTGGCAAGGTTAATAGCTCTGTTTTTGTCGTATGTGATCATTTAAACCAGTCCTTTCTTAAAAAATTAAGCAAAACAAAGCATTTACTAAATATATTAGTGAGTTACTTATTGTTTTGTCAATGCTGTTCGAATATAAAATAGCCAAATACATTAAAAACATAGCAAAATTAGCTTTTCAATATTATTGTAACACGGAAATGTAAAATAAGCAATATACAAGCATAAAATAATGATAAAATGCAGTAAAGA
>ERZ1090878.217-NODE-217-length-32468-cov-48.730047_pt1 | contig 32468 bp, 33 predicted proteins | sample MGYA00478473_ERZ1090878 | MGnify/ENA primary metagenome ERZ1090878 (study PRJEB33644, sample SAMEA5815720) | chicken gut metagenome | biome: Chicken; feature: Gastrointestinal Tract; material: Caecum | place: Ireland | collected 2019-01-01 | study: A study of the... | reverse complement strand
ACCCCACTTGTTATTCAGTATACCATACTGTCTAACAAATGGGGTGCTGTTCAGACATAGAGTGTGATATGGATTTATACTTAAAGTATATCATTTACTCAAAGGGAATGCTATACATGGATTCTAAATCTTTGGAAACACTTGCTGCGCATAAAGTTTCGGATTGCTTAACACTATCTAAGCATCTCGATCCATATGTCAACACAAACGACAAAGAACCTTGTTGGGATGGCAATGTAGAAATCTATAATGATAAGTCTAAAGGCAAAAAAGATATGATTGGTCGTATTGCCATACAAGTTAAGGGAAGGCAAAGGAGCGACCACCCTAATGCTCAGATCAAATATCCTGTTTCTGTCGTTGATCTCCAAAGATACTTATCAGAGGGTATTATTTATTTCGTTGTATACATAAGTGAAGATGGTGTAAAGCAAACTATTTACTACTCTGCTATGCCACCAATTGTTGTTCGCAACTGGTTACAGTTAGCTAACAAGCAAAAAAAGCGCAAAGGTACCACACAAAAAACCATTTCTATTAGTTTTTCTCCTTTGCCGCAAGACATTTCGAAAATAGACGATATTTTTATTCATTGCTACGAAGAGAGTTGCAGGCAACGGAGCTTCGCTCAGAGTTCCTTGCCTACAGTTGCTGCCCTACAACAAAGTAACAACTTTGAGGGTTTAACCACTTTTATTTCAACTTTTTCTAGTTCCCCTGCGGAATCAATTGTTGGTACCGAAATCTACTCATATGCTCGTATTTCCGGCTCGCCAATTCCAATACCACTAGGGGATATTCTCTACATCAATGGGGTTCATAAGATCGAAATGTCCCATGTACACATTGGCACGCAAGAATTTGACATTTATGTTGATTACTATCATTCCACAACACAAACAATATACACATTTGATAACTGTATTAAATGCACCTTTCACGGTTCAGATACTACTACACATCAAATACAAATACAGCTTCCCTCTAGTATTCGTGGCGCTGTAAATTGCTATCCCTTTCTTTTGGCTGTCCTAAAGAATGGCGGTTTTGACTTTACAAAGAGCGGAGGGAAAATATCTGTCCGTGGTATCAACGCGAATCAAGACACTCTTTCGCATAAAGAGCGCCAGTATGAAATTTTACGTAATATTACAACAGTCTTTGACATGCTTTCCTATCATGGAGACTTAGACCTTAGCCATCTCACAGAATTAGATAAACGAAATTTGCTTCGCCTAGTTGATGCGTTTATTTATCATAAACCTGTATGCGGATTAAAAAAAGATATTCCCTGTGTATCCGCAATTGCAATCAGCGATTTACGCTTCGCACTCTATTTTGCTTCTATGCCGGACGAACCGTCTACTTATCAATTGTCGGATTTCTTTTCTATAACTTTAAACTGCGCTGTAAATATAGACGGTTCCATGCAGCCGATGTCGCAATACTTTATACTTTCCGCCAACGACTATGAATCGCTCAGTAATCTAAATCTACTTGCTGTTCTCAATTCATATCGAAAGCTTACTTCCCAACCGTATATCTGTGAATATGCAACTCGGTCGCTATTGGATATGCTGCTTGCTTATGATCATACAAGCGACAAGCGCTCAGATTTGTTGAATTGTGCTTCCGATATGGCAGAGTTGATTCTTGAAATTTCTAAAACACAAGAGCAAATCGATATTGCAAAAGTAAATCAAATACAAATCATTAGGCGAAAACGCACATTAACTGTTGATGAACAATTACCCCTTTATGAAATTGTCACTCGGTATGGTCATAATTCCTTAATAGGTATATGCTGTGATCTTTTGTTAGGTGTGCAGGATCAAGCACTCGATAACATAAAGCATCTTTCACAAAATGAGCGTAATGCATTTAACACATTTCCCATAAAGCGTTTTCTGCCATCCTCCTTTGCTCTTTAACATTGGAAAAATTAGTTCGTGATGCTCATCTGCTCTTTAATCTGCATTTTCACGCTATACCCACCCACAAACTTCACCACAATCTTCTCTTTCGAGTATACGATGACCTGTTCCACGATTCGTCGGATCAGGTCATCGTCATATTGGGTGAAATTGGCTGGTGTCTGCCGGATGTAATCCAACACCTTCTGCACCCTATTTTGTGCTTCGACATCCATTTGGGATATGCGCTGCAGGCTCTCCAATTTTTCTTGCAATGCCTGCTTTTCTTTCTTCAACGCTTTGAATTTTCCTTCATAGACGCTGGCATCCTCGCTGTGCGTAACCAGAAGCAGCAGGCTACTGGTCTGATGGTCGATTTTCTGAATACGCTCTAACATCTGCCGCGGGTCCTGCGGTGCGCCTTCATAGCGTAGGACGTTTTCCTCTACCTGCATCACCGCTTCTTTAACACTTTCTTTATTGTCCAGTAGTGCAGCAACGCACTTCATAAGGGCCTTCTGTAATTCCGGTTCTTTCAAAGTTGGAGAGTGCTTGCAGAATTTTTTTCCGTTTTCCAGTCGGTTGCTGCATCGCCATACTCTTGTTTTGCTGCCGTCCCGATTCGTATACAGAACGCGGCGGTACATACAACCACACTCCCCGCAAATCAGGCGCTCTGTCAGAGCAAACTTGCTGGAATATTTACTTCGGCCCGAGCGCCCATTCTTAGGGTTCACCTTCGTTTTGCTTCCCCGCCTTGCCATTTCCAGCTGAACTGCTTGGAAGACATCGCGCGGAATGATGGCCGGATGATTATTGCGAACATAGTACTGTTCCACTTCTCCGCGATTTTTCTTGACCGTTTTGGTCAGGAAATCTGCCGTGTATGTTTTTTGCAGCAAGAGATCCCCGGCGTACTTTTCGTTGCGAAGCATATTCTGAATCGTTGCGCGTGACCATTCTGTTTTGCCTTTGGGGGATGGAACATGATCCTGCTCCAACTCCGCTTTTAACTGCGATGGGGTTTTACCTGCCAGGAAGCCGTAAAAAATCCGCTTTACAGTTTTTGCCTGAACCGGGTCAATCTCTGGTTTGCCATCGGGCCCTGGTCGGTAGCCTATGAATGAACTATATGGGAAAGCGCATTTACCTGCCTGAAACAAGCGCCGCTTCCCCATCGTAATATTCTGACTCAGTGATTCGCTTTCCGCTTGGGCAAAGGCAGAGAACCATGTCAAGAAGATTTCACTGCTTAGTTCACCGGTGTTCAGTCCCTCTTTTTCAAATTCGATGGCCACCCCCAGGCTTTTCAGCAGGCGGATATACTTGATGCAATCCAAGGTGTTTCGTGAAAATCGGCTCAGGGATTTCGTCATAATCAGATCGATTTTATGTCTTTTACAATCCTCGATCATATTCATAAAGCCCGGCCGTATCGTATCCTGTACACCGCTGATGCCGTGGTCTGCATAAATGCCGGCCATCTTCCATTCGGGATTGCCATTGATTAACCGGGTATAATAATCGACCTGATTTTCAAAGCTGCTTTCCTGCTCCTCCAGTTCTGTACTGACACGGCAATAGGCTGCAACCCGAAGAAGCTGTTTTCTGCCATTCTGTTGCGATGATTCTTTTCGTGGAATCCGTATGATGGTTCGTTCCTCATTGCCTGCCATGTCGGTTCTCCTTCAGATTATTGTTCCATTGCTTGTTAAAAATTGAATCGTGCCATCCTGTTTTATCAGAATCTTTTTCACGATAAAATCCAACAATGCGCCATTTACTTTTTCACTCGGTTGTGCCGCTTGCAGTGCCTGTATCATTGCCTCGGTCCTTTCCTGATCTGAAACTTCCGGGCAACACGCGAATGTGTCCTGCACGCATTGAGCTGCCATCTCAAGTAATTCTGCTGTGGGTGTTTGCGGATTGCTGATGGCATGATTAAAAATTTGAATATCCCGTACCAGCTCTATTGTATAAGGTATGCCATCTGTTTCTTTCGGTGAAATTCTGTGTGGCTGCTGAATCATCTCATTCTGTTTTTGCAAAATCATGTCCAGCAGCGTTTGGTCGGTCATGGATGGGATTTGAATCTCGCAACAGCTGCACCGCCAGTACACGTTCCCTTGTGTATGATAGGAAACCCGTTTTAATTTCTGACCGCACTGCGCGCAGCATATTTTTGCTCTAATAGAATGGATTGCCGGATTCAGGCGAACAGGGGGCGCCTGTTTGCGCTTTGCCGCAACGAGATCCCACAATTCTTTTCGCAGTAAAGCCGGGTATCCTTCTGCACCAATATACTTCTTGTTATCCAAAATGCGGCACACCATATTCTTATTCCATGTAACACATCCCGGTCTGTATGGAATCCGCAGTTCTGTCATGCGCTTGGCAATGGCTGGCGTTGTAACGCCTGATGCAAAACTTTGAAAGACGATTGTTACTGCTCTGGCTTCCTCCGGATTCGGAACAATATGTCCTTCTCGCATCTCGTAGCCAAATGGGAAATGCCGTTTCTTTTCCATAGCCAAATTAGCCTTCTTCCTCAATGGGACCCATCAATTCCAGGCCATTCAACATTCGGAATGAGATTTTCCCCTCCCCTACAATCGCTTTTGTGATAAGCTGCTGCCAGATAACCTCGTCAGATGGTGCTGCATCTTGTTCAAGGACATCCAGCATTTGACGGGTTTGCCGGATGGCATCGCTGCACAGTGTTTCTTTCACTTCACGCATTCTGGCCTTATTGTCCGCCAACTGGCGCTCCAGTTCATTCTTCCGGCCAATAAAAAATCCAGAGTCAATGCACCCGCTCACATACAAGCGTTGGAGAGTATGACTCTGGACTAAAATATCGTTGATTGTCTGATATAGTTCGATAACCCGGGGCCGACAGGCCCTGTCATGGGATTCGATCTTTAATAAGGTCTGCAAATACCATTCCAGCAGTTCCTTGCGATATGTTCTCAGTTTATGGCAGAGACATCGTGCCGTTCGCAAAATGGTAGTCTCTGAACACCCTTTTTCTAAACACCGTTCCGGTTGGTACACATGGTTTTTGCAGATCCAACAGATACCTTTGCTCGTTACCCTGCGGTAAAGCGGCGCACCGCAGGATTTACAAATGAGCTTGCCTGTAAGCAAATAGGTTTTCCGTGGCTCCCCACATCCGAATTGTTCTCGCTTTTCTTTTAGCAGCTTTTGAACCGCATGAAACTTTTCTGGCTCCACGACTGGCTCATGTGAATGTCGGATATAATATTGATCCTGTTGGCCATAATTCATGATTTTCCGAAATGGTACCGTATCACTTGTAAATGATTTGCGGAGCCGTTCATCTCCGATATAACGTTCATTGCTCAAGATGTATCGGACACCATTCTTGGAACCGTGGATTCTGGCTTCTGCCGGCAGCTGATAAGGCAATTCTCTGGCAATTTGATTCACACCGTATCCCGAAAGGTAGCGGTCATAGATCCAGCGCACCGCTTTTGCTTCTTCATCCTGCACTGACAGCCGTCCATTTTCATAGTGGTCGTAACCGTATGGAAAATTGGACAGCCGGAAGTTACCGGAGCTCATCCGCATCAGAATGCCTTTGCGCAAGTTTTTGGCAATAGAGACGGATTCCTCCTGCGCAAAAGCACTCATCATACTGATCAGCATCTCGTTTGCCATCAAGCGGGTATTGATGTGTTCTTTTTCAAAAATCACCGTGATGCCTAACTGCCTCAGCTCCCGAATCGCAGCAATACAGTCGGTAGTGTTTCTGGCAAAGCGGGATAATGATTTCACCAACACTTGGTCAATTTTTCGATTGCGGCAATCCTCCATCATGCGCAGGAATTCATCGCGCTTTTTTGCATCGGTACCTGTAATTCCATGATCCGCGTAGATGTCGACCAGTTCCCAGTCTGCATGGGATTCGATATAACGGGTGTAATACTGCACCTGAGAAGCAAAGGAATTGAGCTGATCTGCAGAATTGGTGCTGACTCTGGCATAAGCGCAAACCCGCAGCTTTGTAGGCATGTGTTTCTGAATCGGCTTAATCACTTCTACCTGCGGCATACTCCAGCCCTCCTTGATGCGTCTTTATGCGCTGATTTTATTCTTCATCACGACAACACTATCACACAATGCGCGGATTATCCATTCACAATAACTACTAAATACACCGCCAATTTACGCCGTATAAATTGGCAAGAGCAACAGTTACTTTGGTTGCATTTTCCTGATTGATTATCCTGTTTTCAAGCAAATTTTTTATGATAGATAGAGCCATCGCATAACGAATCTCCTGCACCACAATGGGAGCAGGAAATTCCGTATTATAATCAATTTGCATTGTAGCGCCTCCCCGCAAATTTTGCCTAAATTGTCAGCATAGAGATTCGTTAACCTTAATGCTGATTCCAAGCAATAAAAAAGCGGAGCGGTTTCCCATTTTTCGAGGAACCGCTCCGTATTGGATTTGCGATTGTATGATTTTATGGTATGTTACGCTCCAGTTGAGCAGCCACATCTCGGCCGCCATACATTACGCGGAGCACAGTCACAGCTTGCATTTGCCGATCCGAAACATAGAACACAAGATAGTGGTCGACGGGCATCACACGCAAGCTTCGGCTGCTCCAGGGCTCCCTGTCATAAATGCGGAAACGCTCTGGCATTGTGTCCAGTTTAAGAATATTTTCTTCCAAACGATCGAGCAGTCGGTTTGCATTGATTTCAGAGGCCAAATCCACCGCAATATATCGGTAGATGGCCTTCAAATCCTGCTTTGCCTGCGGGGTCAATGTCACGTCATATGTCATGCGCCAACCTCTCCCCGGATCTCATCAAACGCCTGTTTTGCCGGGATACGTTGGCCCGCTTGAAGCTGTTCATACCCTTTTTCCAGCTCGGCATCCAGCTGTTCGGCAGTCATACGGCTGACATCCAGCGGATGCTCCGGCAGTCTGACGTCAAAAGGCAGGCCTCCCTCCATGATAGATTTGCGGAGAAATATGTTGATGGCATCCGTGATCGTGATGCCAAAACTGGAGAACAAATCTTCCGCACGCTTTTTTGTTTCCGGATCGATGCGCACATTGATGTTTGCTGACTTTGCCATAGTATTCGCCTCCCAGCTATCTCACTTACAGTATAGTCATTTGTGCGCACATTGTCAATCAATTACATCACATTGATTCTGCTGATATGCATTTATACTGTGAAACCGCAAGCGATTGCTACTGTCATTATAGTAGGACACGATCCAATCCATGTCGGTACAGGTCATACCGAAGTTCGTACTCGGTTGTGACAACTGTTACGTCATGTTTGTGGAACATCCGCAGCAGCCAACCCAACCATTGCCGATGGACAGCAAGCGGGGACAACCTCGGCACGACCACGACGTCCACCAGGCGTGCGTGCACCGCCCGTAGCAAAGCAAACAACCCCGGCCGCCAGATGCTGTGCCGTCCGCACCGGTCCTCACTGGCGCCGACGATCTCGAGCCCCTGCTGCTGGGCCGACTGTATGGCATTCAGTTTCTGTTCCGCCAGCCGGTGGCGATCCCGTGATCTGACATAAACCCAGGCGCGGGGATAGAACAACTCCCGGTCTTTTCCCTGATACAACGTTCTCCCCCTCCCCTGCTCACTCGTCCGTTTCATCATACCCTGGCAGCACCATCCAGTGGCGGCCGGCCGGCTCGATCCACTGGCCGTTCTTAGCCCCGAATGTATGGATGCCATATTGCAGAAGCGACATGAGCAGGCCATCCAATTCCGCCTGCCCGCAGTGCAGGTGCTCCACATCGATCACCATCAGCACATCCACCTCGCCCGCTGCGGCAGCCCGCAGCAGGTCCACCATACCGGGGCGCAGCGAGAGCGGCTGTGCCTCGCTGCCGGCCTGGGCAAACAGTTCCATCACGCAGGGCCATTGCAGTTTGCGCAGCGCCCGGTGGCAGATCAGTTGCTGCTGGCGCATGGTCAGGTCAGAATCTTTGACTTCCTGGATAAAACAGATTGCTCTCATGGTGTTCCTCCATTTTGTTATCCTGTGTTAGGGTGTATCTGATAAATCAAAAGTGCTGGAAAATTCGCTAAAAAACAGCGAATACAAGGCGCGAAACCGCAGCAATACTTTGTGTATGGCAAGGTTGAGCAACGCAGTAGGCGCTGCTTTTTAGTAGAATTTGACAGTGCTGGGGATTTGTCAGAGACACCCTCTAATTGTGATTGGAATAGGGCAAAAAATAATCCGGGCTTTTGTGCGCCCGAAGGAATGGTTCGATATCCTCAATTTTGGTTGTGACCGGGATACCATCCGGCAGCGCATCCAGCACGGCCTGGTGATAGCGCCCGCCGGGTGCGGCTCGCGGGTCAAGGATGGCGACCGCGCAGCTGTCGGCCTCGGTGCGGATAGCCCGACCGAAACCCTGCCGCAGTTTCTGCTGCATTTCTGGCACGATCTCGGCCTGGATGTAGCTGTGTAAATCCGGGTATTGCTGCCGCCGGGCTTCCCGAACCGGGTCTGGCACCGGGAAAGGCAGCCGCGCGATCACGAGCAGCGAAACCATATCCCCTGGAAAGTCCACGCCTTCCCAGCAAGGACCGCCTGCCAGCAGCACGGCATTGTCGCAGCGTTTGAACTGCTCCACAAACCATTGCCCACCGCGCGGAGCTTTGAACAATGGAACCAGCAGCCGGCCTTCCAGATGTTCATACACACGGCCCAGCTGGTCATACGAGGTAAACAGCACCAGCGTATGGCCGTGGGCGGCACTGACGAGCTGTTCGATTTGGCTGGCCAGCTGCTCGTTGGTGACTGCCCTGCGCCGGTGTTTGGTTGGCGGGCGCGGAAACAGAAGCAGACTGTTCTCGGCATAGGCAAACGGGGATGGAACTTGGAGTGTTCGCACCGGCACGCCGGCTTCCAATCCCAACTGCCGTTTACTATGTGCGAAATCCTGCCCCGCCGCCAGGGTGCCGGAGGTTAGGATCGCCGGTTTTTCCTGCCGCCAAAGGGCGCTGTACAGGCAGTGCGGCAAATCGTCGGGAACCGCATACAGTCCTGCAAACTGTGTACCCTGCTTCCCGATTTGTCTGACATATTGGATATAGGCAATCTGGTCGGGCCGGTGGGCAAGAAATAGATGGACGAGGTTTCCCAACCGCCGGGCGGTCTGGTCGATACTGCTGTCGCCTGTGTGGCCGCATCCCTGCAATGTCTGCTCCAAATCCGCCAATGCGCAGAGCTGATGTTCGTTCGGTGCAAACGGAACGCTGTCGTTCCGCGATTCATGGCGCAATGCAAACGCTTCAGCTAACCGTTGCACACTCCTGCGGAGCCGCTGAGTCAGCTCTGTCAGGCGCTCCTTTTGCAAGCGGTCTGCAAGAGCCTGCAGATCCTGCAGCGTCAAAGCGCGTGTGTTCATCTGCTGGTTGGACTCCGGCAGGCGGTGCGCCTCATCAATGATCAGCGCACTGTAATCCTGGAGCAGCGGCTTCCAGCCGTTTTGGCGGTGGGATGCGTCTGCCAGCAGGTAATTGTGGTTGCACACCTGGAACCGGATGGCAGGGTCTTTCGCCACCCGAAGGTAGTTCTGGTACCGGCAGCGGTTTCTGCCGATGCAATCCCTGGTACAGCGTTGCGGCACGCAGATTCTGCGCCGGTCATAGCGCGACAGCCCCGCGATCTGATCCAGGTCCAGGCAGATATTGGCCTCCTGTAAGGTAGCCAGCCGCCGGGCAAACCGCTCGCCCCGCAGGGCAATCTGTTGTTGGCGGCTGTGAAGACGCAGGTCGCAGGCATACCGCTCTTTTCCTTTTCGCAGCACGGCAAGGATCGGCTTGTGGATCAAACCGTACTGCAAAAGCGCGTAGGACAGGAACGGGATGTATTCTTTCAAGATCGCATCCTGCAATGCCACGCTGGCGGTGGAGAGAACAATGGATCTTCGCATGGCAAGCGGCTTTTGATTCTGCCACAGGATGGCGGCTGCCAGATAGGCATAGGTCTTTCCCAGGCCGACGCCGGCATCGCAGAGGGCCGTTTCCCTGCCAAACAGTGCATCCAGCATGGCGTGGCAGAGCTGGATTTGCCCTTCCCGTACCGCCATACCCTGAGAAGGCAGCACAGTTCGGAAAAGCTGTTCTGCTTGCTGGTGCGCCATTTCGTACCCGGTCATCTCTATCCCGTCCAAAGAATCACCCCGCTTTGTTTCGGTTGATGGCAAAATGATGCGGCGCAGCGGCTTGCTGCGCTGCGCCGCACGGGTTCGACATCAACACATGGGGTTGTTGAGGTCGTAAAAAGAAAGAAAGAAAGGAAGAAAAGAAGTAATAATGTGTATGCCAAATTTGCCGCTCGCACCCCTGGCATCGGGAACACGGCAGGCGGACTGCTGGCAGACAGCCGCTCACTGGTCAAAGGCGAAGGTCTAAGGATTGCAACCTGGGCCCGGCCACCCCGTCTGACGTGCGGGGCAACAGGTGTATCATTGTGGGCCAGCCCCAGGTCGTGGCAAAACAGCCTGCCGAAAGTTCTTACACTTCGGACTGCTTGGAGGACAGATATAGTTCGCTCGGTGACATTCCATGCATTATGCCGTAATTCAGCATAGTTGGTTATGCACTGAATGACACATTATGGCGTATCTTCCTGTGTTGCTCACTGGGGCAGGTTCGTACCTGCCGTGCTGGGTATGCAATTGTCAAGGTAACGCAGCGTATTCATGCACCGCGTAGGGTCAGAGCGTCCATGATGTCCTTCATGGTTTCGGTATCTTGTTCAGAAAGCCCTTTTGACAGTCGTTCCAGAAGCTGGTAATGCTTTTGCGAAAGGATGATGCGACTGCCTTCATAAAGGACACCGCCACCATGCCTGCCGCGCACACACCGAATATGGTGATTCACTGACAAGTGTTCAACATCTCGAAAAATCGTTCGTGTCGAAACGCCGAACATTGTTGCCAAATTTTCCATCGTCTCCTGGCCTGTCAAACTGAGCTGATGCAGAATTTCCTTGCGGCGTTCTTCTGCATCCACATACGATACCTTCTTTCTTTGGCCTTGAAATCATCATAGAGGTTAAATACGACAAAACTTGTCTTATTTAGATAAATTATCCAGATTTTTTTAATGCCCAATCGCTCTGGAGTTATATCGTTTTGAGTATATGTCGGTCGCATTGGGAAATAAATACAAAAAGTATATCGGTGCATTGAATTTTAGTCTAAGTTTGAGTATAATTTTTCTCAAATAACCTGTTCAGTGGTTTTGTGGGGAGGACACATATAATGCAAGGACCATTTAATCCGAGCAAAAACTACCGCCACAACACCATCTCCGAAGATGAATTGCAGCGGTTTAAAACAGATTACATTTTTATGTGGACAGCTTTGGGTACATCTCCAACCCTGGCAGACAGCGAATGGGACAGCTATGATGTCAATTCGCGGATTCGAGGACATGAATTTCTGCCCAGCCGTGCAACCCTCTTTGCCTGTTCACGGGACGGCTATGTTCCCAGTCGCAATACAGTCTTTAAGATTGTTGATTTCTTCAACGCGAACTTCACTCCAGCAATCACCCCCTGGACCTTTTTACATAAAGACCTTTCTGAAAGTACAATGTATAAGCGTCGAGGGACATCCATCCATGACGAAGATTACATCGGCGTGTACAATTGCTACTATCCGGCTTCGCGCGAGGCAAATGGCATCTTCGGCGCTATACTCAAAATTTATTTGGCAGGCACTGTATTAAAGGCGTTCCTGATAACCTCCATCCGTATTGATGAGGCCTTCAAAGATCCTTCCTTGCGCAAGTTTTTCGACAAGCCCACACCAAGCCCCACTGATTTTAAGATTTTCCAAGGTGCGTACACCAAAAGCAGTCCGTTTGTCAGGAAGGGACGCCGTTATTACTACTTCGAAGGCAACGTAGAGGTCACAGACTGCTCCATACTGATTGTTTTTCGCAGCGACGAAGGAATCGATTCCCGGAAACTGATTTTTACGATGAATACGAAGCGTCTACCCAGTGAACGAATCGATCCATATCATGGCGGACTATCTTTTGTGATGACGACCTCGGACACTCCTTTTGGTACACGGTTCTATCCAAGAGGTGACATGAGACGGAATGTTACATATTGCTATTTGTGATGATTCCCAAGCTAGCGTTGTAGAAATTCACAGTTACACAGAAAGCTATTTTCAGCAACGTCACATTAGCGTCGCTATTGATACTTTTGCCAATGCAGAGCAGTTGCTCGAAGATGACTGCGCTCTCTATGACATTTTCCTTCTTGACGTTCGGATGAAATCAATTGATGGACTGGCCGCAGGCAAGCTAGTTCGTAAGAAAAGCAGCACAGTAATATTTTTCCTCTACACGCCTCTCTAAATCGCAATAAATAATTCATAATTTATTAACATTTCTTTCAAATATTAATTTCGTCCTGTTGATATAATATTTATAATAGAAATATTTCATTTAGATTGATTCCATTGCTTACTTGTGCATCCTATACCGTCGATTCATGTGACCGTTAATAAGGCAATAAGGAAATCTGTATAATATGTACCCCAAAGTATTAGTAATTGATGACGATTTCGAGCTTTGTCATCTTGTACAACATTGTTTATCCGCAGAAGGAATTGATGTTGTTCCTTGTCACAATGGAGTTTCCGGCATCTCAGAAATTGTCTCTAATCATTATGTCCTCGTAATATTAGATATTAGAATACCTGATTTGGACGGTTTCACCATACTTGAAAAAATACGCAGCTTTTCCAATATTCCTGTACTAATGCTTACAGCTGTAAACGATAAAGCATCTATTGTTCAGGGTTTGCGTAAGGGTGCTGACGACTATTTAACTAAACCTTTTGACATAAGTGAACTCGTTGCTCGTACACATTCATTAATAAGGCGGTACACTTGCTTAAATTCTTCATCCTATAATTCAATTTTAGCCTTCAAAGATCTCGTAATCAGTCCTGTCAATCACACTGTATCCCTGCACAATCAAGAACTTGTTTTATCAAAAAAAGAGTTTGATGTTCTCTTATTCATGGCGCAGAATGCGGGCACAATCCTCACCAAAAAAGAGATATACGAACATGTTTGGAAGCAAAAATATCTTTATGACGCCGAAAGCATTATGGCTGTAATGAGTCGCTTACGAAAGAAAATCCAAGCGTCTCCTTCCGATTATCAATACATTCAAACTGTCAAGGGCATAGGCTATCGTTTTATTGCACCCTAACTCTAAAGAGATTATTGTATACCCACCGTAATCTCTACTCTCCATGCAAGTTGATAGTGCAAACATACCCACGCCACCATTAGCTTGCCTAGGTATATGGAGATTCAACGTTAGGGGAAAAATCTTCAATGATACCTATGTTCTCTATCTTGCTGATGTTACTACAAAAATCGCCACCCCAGCCCCATCTGCACGCAGTTTTAGCACCACTTTCACGCGCTAAAGCCTCACCTGTGTTGCCGGAGTTATTGAGCCATCTCGTCTGTCAGATAGGCAACATATGTTCAAAATCGTCCTTCGAGCGCCCCCAGCCGAAGAACCGGCGACACCTCACCGCCCTAAAGCGCCACCCCTGTGCCATAAATACAAAAACTCTGCCAGCCAAACCAGCCAGCAGAGCCTATGTTAATTTTCTTCAGGGTTAGGAATGCCGTTCACCGTCAAGATGTTCTCCAACTGTTGAATCCACTTGCGCTGCCGCTGGATTTCTTCTTCAGCCATGTAAAAGTATTCCATCGACTCGCGCTCCATCTTGTCGTAGCAGGCTCGTTCCTGTTCTAAAACCGCGCAGTTTTCCTCGTCACAAAGATAAGAACAATCACGCATCCTTGCCACCGCCTTCCTGGGCGGCCTTCAAGCCCTTGCGTTCACGCATCGAGATCCGACCATCCACCAGAACCTCATAAGCGTTGTGGATAATGCGGTCCATAATGACTTCTGAAACGGGGCTGTCGGATTCCGGGTTGGATCAATCCTTGTGTACCACCCTTCAGATTCGTACTGTGTGCAAAAGATCATAGACTTGTGGCACCGCGCCTCCACAATCTCCAGCATATCATAGGATTCCTGTGGGGACAGCGGGCGAATCAGCCATTCGTCCAGAATCAGCAGGTCTTTCTTCTTGTACGATTCAAGCACCTTTTTCAGTGTTCCACCACTGCGGGCAATGCTCAGCTCATCCAGCAGTTCCGGCATACGGATGTACTGCACCTTCTTGAAACGGCGGCAGGCGGCATTGCCCAGGGCACAGGCGATGTAAGTCTTGCCGTTGCCAGAGGCTCCCTTGAGGATAATGTGGTGGCCTTCGTCAATGTACTGGCAGGTGGCAAATCGCAGCATCTGCGCTTTGTCCAGTTTGCGGTCCTCGTGGTATTCAATGCCTTCCACAGTGGCAGACGGCACGGCGAAGCGTGCGTTACGGATAAAGCGGTTCAGTTTGTTGCTCTGGCGTCGGTTCCATTCCGCGTTTACCAGCAAGCCCAGCCGTTCCTCGAAGCCCAGTTCATTAAACGTGGGATCTTTCAGCTGGTTGGCAAATTCCGTAGCCATAGCGGTCATCTTCATTGCTGTGAGCATATCCATCGTTGCCTGGTTCAGCATCAGCGGTCGCCTCCCTTCCGGAAGTAGGCCGCGCCGCGGGTAATGCCGTAGCTATTGGCTTTGGACTGCGACAGTTGGCTCTCGGCCTTGTCCGGCTTGTCCAGGTCATTTTTCAGAATGCTGGCAATGGTGCGCAGCGAGGGCGTGGTGCTGTACGCCAGAGTTTTGCCGCAGGCTGCCTCCAGCCGCTGTTTGCCGTACCGCTGTTCCAATTTGGTCAGACCAGCGCAGGCCTTGTAGCCCTGCTCGGCGGCCTTACCGGACTTCAGGAAGTGTTCGGCTACCTTCTCGGTCATAGGACCGACCGACATCGCCCAGCGGCTGAACTCGTCAGCGTTGTAGGTGAGATATTTCTGGTGCTCCGGCGGCATATGCTCGCGCTTCACCAGCGGATCACGCTGCCGGGTCTGCAGCCGGCGGTGGCTGGCTACACGGCTGCCGTGGTAGAATACCTCTACCGTTGTTTTAGTCACGCGGATGTCCACGCGCTCGCCAATCAAGTTATAGGGAACAGAATACTTGTTCCTGCCATCCGTAACAAGATAGTCGTTGGCGACCTTGGCAACCGACCAGACGGCCGGTTCAAACGCACTGACCGGCAGCGGCAGCATATAGGGCTTCTCTTCTTCCAGATAGGCACTTCGGCGGCAGCCAGCCATCTGCTTGAACGGGCGGCTGTTCAACTCATCCAGCTTTTCAGCAACTGCCTCATTCAATTCCCGCAAAGAAAAGAATTTGCGGTCGCGTAGAGCGGCCACGATCCATGTTTCGGCAAAGCGGACGGATGCCTCCGCCGGACTCTTGTCCTTCGGCTTGCGGACACGTGCCGGTACGATTGCGGTACCGTAATGCTCAGCCAGTTCCTGGTAACTGCGGTTCAGAATCACATCGTACCGGGTGTTGGACAGCGTGGCCGTTTTGCAGTTGTCAGGGATCAGCAGCCGTGCGACGCCGCCGAAGTAGTCGAATGCATGGACATGGCAGTTCAGCCAGTTCTCGGTTTTCATGTCGTCGCAGGCTTCCGCGTAGGTGTAGTAGCTGCAGGGCAGAACGGCGACAAACAAGTAGGCTGCGCTTTGCTCGCCCGTGACCGGGTCCTGGATGGGAATCGTATCGCCGGCCCAATCCACCTGCATGGCATCCCCCGGTTTGTGCTGGATGCGCATGGTCGCCCCTGTAATGCGCGCCCAACGGCGGTACCGTTCGCCAAACTGGGTGCTCATATATGGTTTCTGGCCGGTTTCCTGGCACTTCGCACAGTATTCTTCCCACAGCAGCGACAGGGTCACGCCTGACCGGGCCAGTTCACGGTGGATGTACGGATAGTCTGGTTCGGCGTATTGGCTGGATGCTTTGTGCTTGTTTGGGAAGAGAAGCTGTTCCAGTTCGGCGTTGGTGACGTCGTCGGAGAGGGGCCAGGAAACGCCTTGCTCCTTTGCTGCCTCCAGTACATCCCGCACTGTATGTCTGGAACAGTGTGCCATTGATTCAATGGTTCGCTGGCTGTACTGAAGACTGCTTAACCGCAAGATCTCCCGATAATTTGTCATTACGAAACCTCCAATTGATTTAGTCACAGCTTGGCTGTGCTAAACCAATTATAAGGCTTTGGGGCTTCAGTGCGTGAAAGTGGGGCTAAAACTCCGGCAATGTGGTACTAAAACTGCGTGCAGATAGGGCTGGGGTGGCGATTTTTGCATTCGTCTGCTTGGGTGGGCGAGGGATTATGGAACGGTTACACTTTATCTTGCTACAGAACAGCACTGCTGCGATAAATCGTGTCGAACTTCTAACGGTTAGCATAAAAATCCGTTCTTGAGATTATGACACAATTTTATTCAAGCTGGCCACAATGTCTAAGATTCACTGGCTGTTATGCTTTGGTTTCTATACCGCAATATAGTTCAGTCCGTTATTACGGTAAATCATCACTTTCAGTTTTCTTTCTTAAATGACGAATTTTCTTTGTGTTCTCGTCGCTAATTATACGCTCCACATCCGTTCTAACAATCATAATAATACATGTCAACGCAAGCATAATTCCCATTACGATAATTGATTTAGTCATATCTCCGTTCCCTTTATTGATTCCGCTATGATCTATAATCACCAGCCCAGCAGAAATCGGATATATACTTGTCAAATTTCGGCCAGTTGTAAAAACACCAATAAAACCGTAAAATACAGAGAAAACCACCCCCACCATCAGATTCTTCGGTGTTTTAGCCAGAACAGCAAGTACAGGAAGCACCGCAATATAAGTACAAATGTTCATACCAATCATTTTAGCCAACATTGAAAGCTCAAGTTGCCACGTAAAACCCGGTCTGTCGCTTCCAAAAAACAGCAATACTGCAAAAATATTTTCACAGAACGCCAGAAATATCGACAAAAGAAATCCTGCAATGATCTTTCCGGCAAAAATTTCGTAATAACTCAGTGGGATGGATAATAAGTTCTTTAATGTGCCATCCTTCCGCTCTTTATCAATGCTATACCCTACGAGCAATGTAATAGTAGCTGGGAAAAGCAGGCTTCCATTCAGCCAAATACAATTACTCATAAACAAATCGAAGTCATATATTGTGCCATCGTTCGCCGTAGCAACTTGAGCACTCAAAAGCGCCGCAACAAGACTCGTTAGAACACCTACCCATAGGATTGGCAATCTCTTACTTTTTAATATTTCTGATTTGAGTATTCTGAACACATGATCACCATCTTTCTATTCGGTTGTATATTTTTGTTATGATAACGCCAAACAAAAAACCAATGAGTATCATAATCAGTGTAACCATCCAAAACGGTATAAAGTATGGCTGCCACTGCGCATAATATTCTGCATATGGTGGGAATTCCGATAAATGCCATCTCAATATTATGCATGTAGGTGAAATTGTTGCCAAAGCTTGAATGATTCTATTCGATGCATACATTGTGGTAAACTGTCCTGTATAAGCCAAATAGAAATTCACCATTGTATAGAAAAAAGTAAAAACTATTGAAGCAATATAGGTTTTGTGGAAGTATACTACTACTGTCACAATTGGCAATGTAGCTACTGTATAGAATAAACCGGTTACACAAGCAATAAACATTTTGTGCCCTACATGCTGTATTGTTCCCCCAGCCACAACACCTCCAATAATGGATGCCACCAGCGTGATCACCGAAAAAAGCACTCCAAAGATAAAGAGTGTGATTATTTTAGGAATAATAATTTGGTTTGTGGAAAGAGGAATCGTTAGGAGATTTTTCATTGTCCCATAATCTTGCTCCATAAATACCAGCATGGACGCTATTATTCCTAACACAATTGGCAACATGATTGGAAATCCCAATTCCACTAATTGTTCAAAAATCAAATCAAACCTATTTTCTTCTCCTGCACTCTCCCCCATCACCATCATAGTAAAAGGAATCGGAAAGAGTGCAGCTGCTACTACAACTAACTGGACAAATCTCCTACGCCGCAATTTTACTAATTCGTATTTCACCAGTTTAAGCAATACCTTCACCACCTATCACCTTTTTAAAGTAGTCTTCAAGAGTTTCTTCGTACAAGTGTAACTCCGATACAACTATTCTATGTGCAGAAAGCTGGCGACTGAGTTCGGACACATCGGTCGATGTATCATAGATATGAATCGTGTGGTTATCAATAATTTTAAAGTTGGTAATATGCAAGTTCGTTTCCATGATCCTAGCACTCTGCGAAGCATTGGAAACGCCGACACAAATATACTTTTTGCTCTTTTTTTCTAATTCTTCTAAGCTTTCTTCTTCCAAAAGCACGCCATGATCAATAATTCCAATATCATCTGCCAGGAGCGAAATTTCCGACAAAATGTGACTGGAAATAAGGATTGTTTTTCCTTTTTTTGAGCATAGCTCCCTCAGGAACTTTCGAACCTCTGAAATGCCAATCGGATCCAGTCCGTTTGTGGGTTCATCCAGCACAAGTATTTCTGGATCATGCATCACTGCCAGCGCAATAGCTAAGCGTTGTTTCATACCCATTGAATATTGTGAAAACAGCTTTTTATCTTTGTACGGAAGTCCAACAAGATCTAACGTTTTTTTTATCGCGTCTCTGCTCGGCAGTCCGCGGAGTCCTGCGAATACTTCCAAATTCTCTGTTGCTGTCAAATTAGGGTAAAAACCAGGTGCTTCTATTAAACTACCAACGCGTGGAAGGATTTCTTTTTCGTTCATATAAAGAGGCAACCCAAAAACATACACTTCACCAGAAGTAGGCTTTACCAAACCAAGTAGCATTTTCATCGTGGTGGTTTTGCCTGCACCATTTCTTCCCAAAAGTCCATAAATTCTACCGGATTTCACATGTAGGTTAAGGTTAGAGACGCTTTTTTGCTCTCCATATACTTTTGTTAATTGTTTCGTCTCAATAATAAATTTCGAATCCATAATTTTACTCCTTGTATTATAGAGTAGTAGTTATTAGAGCCCCTCTCCAAGGGCTGTGCTACACTGTAAGGGATGCTGTGGGTCGGTGCAAAACTCCTACCACGAGATGGTTTCGGAAAGGTTCTAGCCACAGCCTCTTACAATATGGAAAAGCGTGGCTCCCGATACTTACGCTACGCATTTTACAACGCAACCAAGTATGTCTATCACTGGAACTCGGCTTTTGCCGTTTATCTCGCCAAGAAGCGCGCGGAGGGAAAGTACTACAATATCGCCACCTCTCATGCTGTCAAGAAATTGGTGCGTTTGACTTTTGCCTTGGAAAAATCCCGACAGTCATATTGCTCAGCAATTTGACTACAACTACCTGAATAGCCACCAGGGGGCTGTCAAGACCTACGCTTTGCTATACCTTTTTTGAGCCATCTCTTTTTCACCACCACCATTCATTTTTTGGGTTGACCTTTAATAGTTAATTTTTCGTAAAGCATTGTTCGAGCTTATTGATGAATGAACGCTCAATTCGCAAGATCCATTGGAACCTTCGGCATACTTGGTCGCATTCACAATCGGTATCTGCTATACTGTTTTATTTTGACCAATTCGTAATTTTTTCTTTGCCTCTGGTCATTTATTTTCTTAAACTTAGCCAAAGCCTACATCCAGCGTTTTTATCCCTCGGCTCTGTCAACTTAGCACTCTTCATCTTCAGAAACTAGCAGCCCACTCCCTGTGATTTGAAAAGTGACCATAAATGACGTACACTGCCCATACACGCTTTCAACATCTATTTTACCTTTCATTATTTCAGTCAACTTTTTAGCAATACTCAAACCTAACCCTGTGCCGCTGTCCATTCGGCCTTTATCGCATTTATAGAGCCTTTCAAAAATATGTGCAACATCTTCTTTTGAAATGCCTATTCCGTTATCTCGAATTGTTAATGTTACTTCACTTTTGTTCTTCTGAATGCAAATTTCAATTTTGCTGGCCTTACTATGACAAATCACATTTTGAATCAAATTATCCACTATTATTTGATACCCTACTGGATCCAGCATCGCTACAATCAACTCATCCGGAAAAGCTATCTCATAATCAATATTATTTGCTTCAAATACTGTTATCCACTTTTTAATCGCGACGCACGTTAGTTGAATAAAATCCTGTGGTTCAATCTTATACTTATCCTCTTCAGCACATAGTCGAAACCATTCGAATATCTTGTCGATATACTCTTTCATGTTTTGAGCTTTGTCTAACGCTCTATCAAAATATTCGGTCTCCACATCACCTGTTGCAATACCCATATGGATACACTCGAGATAGCCAATTAGAGTTGTCAGGGGTGTACGTATATCATGTGCCAAGTTTGTCATCAGCTGTTGCGTTGCCTCTTCCATCTGCAACATGCGTATTTTTTCCTCTTGGAAAGACGTCCCTATTCTATTGATTTTATAGCATATTTCAGCGGTTTCACTATTTACATATACCACTAGACGACGATTTGGATTTCCTGAGATAATATCATCCAACACACGTTCTATATAGTTAAGTTGCTTTTTGGTGTTATAAATCCAATAGCATAACCCCGCTATCAAAAGTAAACAAGCAAGCAGAGCAAATAAAGCTAAAAATATCAAACTTACCTCCCCAAATACATATACTAAAACTTTTTGCATTTCACTAGCATATGAAATATTATAGATGCCTCATTTCATTCTCTTCTTTGCTATTATCTTGCATATTCCATCTTTTTCAATCCCTATTGGGTTTACACATATTCATCAACCCTCACCTACGCTTTCGTTATATGAAATATTGGTAGCATACCATCCCCCTTTTTTCACAAGCTGATCATGTTTTCCTTCTTCTATAACTTCTCCATTCTTTATAACGATAATATTGTCAGCATTTCTTATCGTTGCCAATCTATGCGTTATAACAATCATCGTCGTTTTTCTTCTTAATAGGTTATCATATATTTTTTGTTCTGTCCCCGGATCAAGATTGCTCGTCGCCTCATCCAGAATCAATGCATCCGTATTCATTAAAACCGCACGTGCAATCGCCAGCCGCTGCCTCTGTCCGCCAGATATGTTTTGCCCCGCCTCACCAATCATTGTATCAAGCTGGAGGGGCATTTTTATAATGTCATTTTTCACTTCCGCAGCTGATAATGCTTCCCATATTTCAGCATCAGAATATTTGCCCGCAAAATCAACATTTCGTCTTACCGTGTCATTTAAACACATTGGATTTTGCGTAACGATTGAAAACAACGATCGCAGTTGCTCTTCCGCAATTGTATCAATAATTTTTCCGTTAACTTTGATTTCCCCACTTTTCGGATGAACTACACCAAGTATAGCTTTAGCAAGCGTTGATTTACCACTTCCTGAACAGCCTACAATAGCGACAAAGTCACCTCTACTGATTGTCAAAGAAATGTGCTTCAAATTGTCAATATCACTGCTGAGATTATAAGAAAAAGATACATCATTTACCATCAGTTCTGCAAAATCTTTAACACCCGGATCCACAATTCGCGTTTGTGAATTTCTTGACTTATAACACATGATCTCCTTATACCTTATTGCTAATTCCTTTATTGCATTAATTCGCGGAAGCAAATAAACGGCGGTTGTAAACGGTGCCATAAAGTAACCTGCTAGTGTGGCATATGCTGACAGAGTTCCGAGCGTAATTGCTTTACCATACACCAGTTCGCTTCCTAAACAGTACATAAATAGCGGTACGGCCAGTGAAAACATCATACTAATACTGTCCAATAGGTTGTTATTTCGAGCTCTTGATTCAAAATCATTGATATGTTTTTCATATGCATCAATCAAATGTGCTTCAATACTTTCTTCAAAGCCCATACATTTGATCTCTATCATGTTGCTAAGGGAATCAACTAATTCACTCTGCAAAACACTTTGACTTCTAGCATACCTATTCGAAGCGTTCCTATTTTTTCCATTTAGATAGGTAAGTAATACTATTTCTATGACTGCCAAGCCCAACGATGCAGTTGCCAACTCTTTCAACAAAATTAGCATTACCAAAAAGCAAACCACAGAAGAAGCAGTTTGTATTACTATATTAACCAGGCCATTAGTAATTAGGTCATTCAAATGGTTGATATTACTAAATCTGTTCGCAATGTCTCCTGCAGAATGCCACTCAAAAAAGCTAGCATCCAGACTAAATATTTTTTTAGCAACTTATAAGCCATCTGTCTAAACATTGTGACGTCTGTTTTTAGCAAAACCGTTTGTCGTATTATGCTCACCACATAATATACGGTCAACAACGTTACCTGCGGGGTTCGAAAAGTTTGTCGGACGAGTCATCGGGTTACGATATTTCTCCATTTTACTTTTCCTCCTAAGCATAGTAATATACGCGGATGTCTCCTGTTAAACGGTAAACACCTTAATGATATAATAGCACATTATTCACTACACAATCTGACAACAACCTGATAATTGGCCTTCTTCACACAGGCTCGGATGCATTGCCGTTACTGCCTAAGGATCCCCCGTCATAAAAATGGCAGCACAAACAGGCCCATGTCGCCATGAGCCTGTTTTGGAAAGTAGATCAATCAAATGTCAGCAGAGGAGTCCTCAACGACGTCCATAAGCTGGTAGGGGTCGAGCCTGCCAAGGGTGCTGCGAATCGCCAGGTTCAGAACTGCTTTTCCGTCCGTAGAGACGTCTAGGATGAAGGAAAACAGCTGTGCACCACTAAACGCCGATTTCAAATGAAATGTATTCACTCAAATCAGGGGGCAAACAGTTTTTACTTCTTCGCCCAATACAAATACATTACGCACTTCATGTTCCAGTGCTCGCTTCCTCAGATAGCAAGGCAGCTTGAACCAAAGTTTCCGGAAGATAAAACAGGAAATAGTCGATCTTGGGGATATGCCCGTAGTTTTCAATAAAGTTTATACTACCGATAGAGATTTCAAGATGTTCCACCATACGTTCCTTGCTGCAACCGTGTTAGGATTGCTTTGCCTGTGTCCCCAAGACCAGGGAGCTCTGCTTGGGCAGAACTGGATGTTTAAGGGCTCGAAATTTCATAAAAGCCCCTCCTTTGTCCGATTGCTCAAACGGCCGCAAAAACAGGGTATCTCTGATGGAAATGGCAGTCCAGTCATAATTATTTACTTTTTGCTGCTTCTACAGAGATTTTCTGGATTGCGTACAAAAAACCGTGGCAGAGTGCATGGCTCTGTCCCAGCAGACGGATTTATTCACTAGCAAAGCATCAGCTTTATAGCTTCATCATCGTTCTGGTTGTCATTTGCTTACCCTCGCAGCAAAATACGCCATCGCATCCCCTCTCTCCCCATCCTGATACACCTCAAAGTGCAGATGGTTGCCGGTGGCGCGGCCGGTCTGGCCTACGTAACCGATCACCTGTCCGGCCTGCACCTGCTGGCCAGCGGTGACGCAGATGGAGGAGCAGTGGGCGTACAGCGTTTCAAGCCCGCCGCCGTGGTCGATGCGCACATAGTAGCCGTATCCGCCGCCCCAGCTGTCGAGCGCATTGGCGATGGTCACGGTGCCATCGGCCGCCGCCAGGATCGGGCTGCCCGCCGGTGCGGCAATGTCGGTGCCGCTGTGGTAGCTGGTCTCGCCGGAGATCGGGTCGGTACGGTAACCAAACTGCGATGTGATCGTGCCGGTGATCGTTAGCGGCCATTGCAGGCTGCCGGTCGGCTGCCAGCCGCTTGATGGGGATAGAACCTCACCGCCGCCGGAGGCAAACCCGCCCAACAGCTGGCCCCACAGCTCGGCTGTGTCACTGCTGGAGAGCTGGGTCAGGTATTCGTTCTGCCGGGCATTAAAGGCGTATTCGGTGCGCATTTCCTCGGCGGTTTTATGAGTTAGCTCGATCACCAGCACCGTCTCGGTGATGGTCGTTGTAATGGTTCCGCCGCTGCCGTTGGAGATTTGCACCGTTTGGGTGTCTGTCTCGGTGCGGTAATCCACCTCATTCATGTCCCACATAATGTCGCGCAGCCGGTCCAGATTATCCGCGTCGATCACTGCGACCGAGGCCCCGTCCTCCGCCCCGCTGGTGCGGGCAGCAAAAACCGCCAGGACATCCTGCCACGCGATGGCGTAGCTGCCATCGTTTGACTCGATCTCCTGGCGGTCGTGGGGTACGTTATTTTCGATTTCTTCCAGCCGATCCTGGTATTCGCCGTTCAACTGGGTGACGGCCTCCTGGATGGAGATGCCTGAACCGCTGGATTCGCCCGCAAAAAAGATGCCAAAGGCGGAGGCCAGCACCAGCGCGATCATGCAGATCACCACAATGACAAGAACCGCCGTTGACCCGCCCGCAGCGATGGCAACCACAAGCGCCTGTGTACCCGCCCACAGGGCTTTGAGCCCGGCCATGATGATGTCTGCCACTTTCTTGATCGTCTCTTTGGTCGCCTGTGCTGCCTGCTTGGCCCGCTGGGCTGCCCTGGCAGCCTTTTTGCGGGATTTGTTGGCATCGGCAGCTTTCTTTGCAGCGGTCTGGGCGGTTTTGGGCGGCGGGGCTGGGTGCGGCTTTTTGCGCGTGGTCAGCTTGAAGCGGTCGATGGAATCTTGCCGCAGGCGGCTCTGGTGGAGATCAGCAGCTTCCACCCGCCCTGCCTGGTGCGAAGCCATATTCGTGGCGGGTGATTTAGACGATCTTCGCGTGGGTTGCCTCTGCCCATTATAATAAGGTGAAGCCGTGGCATTCCCGGCATCTGGATTGCTTGGGACAACCGTCGATGGCTGAGTTTCTGCTCCCATCGCTCGCTCTGCTGTTTCTTCGGCCTGCTCGGCAACCTTTTCCGACCGCAGCCTTTGTGCGGCCTGCTGCGCCAGCTTTTTGCCGCCGCGCAGCGCGGCACCGGCGGCTGACTCCGTCAGCGAGGAAACCGCATCCACGGCGCGTTCCTCCCGATTGGCGGTGTCCTGGTACTGGCCGTCGCGGCGATCATCGGCCAGAAGCTGCCGCGTGCCCTCGCGAGTGCGCAGCCAGACGGCGCGCATCGCGGTGCGTGGAATGCGCGCCTGATCTGCCGTGTGGACGGGCTTGCCTGTTGGTTTCTGTTTGGGTTCTACCATGTCATCTTGCCCCCTTCACAAATTGGTGATAAATTGTTTGAAGTTTCTTCAAAGGTCTTTCAAATAGCTGTCAAAATTTCCCTATATCTTATAGGCATAGACAAAACGGTATCGCAGAAGCAATACCGTTCCCACCGCTTAAGGCCATGCCAGGGTAGATGCCCGGCCGAACGCGGACAACAGACAAGGCTTTGCGCCATTATATAGATGCAAAAAAGATGCAGCAACGAGGCCTACCGGCCTGTTATCTGCATCTTTTTGTCTGTATGTTCAAAGTTTTTCGAAAAACTACTCTTTTCTGTATGAAACCACTCTCAAAAATGCTATACTAAAATCATCCAATTCGCACCGCTCAAAATACAGTAACAAGGAGGAGTCCCATGAGGAAAATCGCTGATTCGACTATTGAAACGCCCCTTGCAAAGCCTTCCAAAAACAGAGCTTCCAGGAAAAAAACTGCCAAAAAGGCTCACACGCCACCTGTGGAAGTTTATCTGCAAATCAGCGGTCAGGAATACGATTGTGCTGCCATCGTTGAAGCTGCTCGCTCTGCATATCGCAATACCCACAAAACCGGCATCCATACCTGCCGGGTCTACATTAAACCAGAAGAGCAGGCCGCATACTATGTCATCAACAAAGTGGAAGGAAAAATAGGGATTTCCCCTGTTACTGAGTAAACTTTTTTGGCATAGATAAAATACAGCAGGCGTGCCTTGCTATATCCTGTTGTTGGCCGGGGTGATTTATTTGCCGACAAACCGAACCGGCGTTGTGCTAACACGGTATCCGTACTTAAAAACGGTCTGAATTTTCTTCTCCCAATGCAGCTTTTTCCTCAGTCGTTGTATATGTACGTCCACCGTCCTGGTTGAGCCGCATGATGCGTATCCCCACACGCTGCGCAAAATTTCATCCCGGCTTACTGCCTTATCCTTGTTTTTGGCCAAATAGCACAGAAGCTCATATTCTTTTGGCGTCAGTTTAACCGGCTCGCCCCGATTCCATACGCCGCGGGATGTCTTGTCAATGACAACATCTAAAATTTGCTCGATATTGTCCCCGTGATTTATCATGTCTATACCACCAGCCTGATTTTTAGCAGCTACTTTAACGCCGAATCATTACAAATACGTCTATTGCAATTTGCTCGTCGGTAGTCTGTGTCAATCACACATCATCTTCTGCGCAAAAGGTCTGCAGTTTCCTCTTAATACGGTTCCTGTAAAGGGATTTCCGGCGGAAGAAATATCGCTCCACATCCTCTTTGGGAATCCAGATGCCTGCCGCCTCAACTTTGGCCATCGCTGCGGATACAATCTTTTGATTATCGCTCGGCGGTGGCTCACGGCCGATTTCTTGCCAGATACGGTGGTATTCCTCAAACAGCCATGCGCTGATCTGTTCTTTTTGCCGCTGCTTCAGATTACGGAACTGCTTGTCAGTCCGCAATAGCCTGCCGTCAATCATGCGATGGTTTTTTCGGCTGATCGTAACCATCCCGCTTTCCTTGATTTGCCGTCATTCACATAATTTTATCACACGTTTTGCATAAATTCCACCTGCGCCCCCTTTGACGTTGGCTTGGCCTCTCCAAGTTGCTGCTTTTCTGTGGAGGCTGGTTGCATCCAGAGCCTTTTCGTGCTATGCTGGAACAAGTGCGATAATGGATAGAGGGTGTGTTTTCGATGAACCTGATGATCAGCTCCAAAGAATATGATTTTCACTCGCTTGTCAAGGTGGCTGAGATGGCGGGGCTGACCGGCGTGGTGAGCTTCCACCAGGCCGGGGACGACTACCTGGTGACCTTCCCGGAGGTGGCGGATGCGCCCAAGATGGCCGCCGATTTCCGCGCCCGGCTGCGGGGGCTGGAAAACAACATTTGGAGTTTTTGAGAGATGCTTTTACAGAGGGCCCAGGCGGCCCTCTGTTTTTGTTTGTCCCTAACATCGTCAGTTCAGCATCTCACCCGGCCGGGTGCTCATCAAACGATAGAGGTCAGTGTTTTGCGGGAAGGCGTTGGTGAACGGCACGAGCTGCCCGCCGCAGCGGATCAGGCCGCAGCCGGCGGGGACATCGGTGATGTAGCCGAGCTGGGTGTCCGAGATGGGCAGCAGCTTGGCCAGTTCCTCGCGGTCAGTGGCGCTTTGGTTGAGCAGGATCAGAAATTCCGAGTTTGCCAGCATCAGGCGGGCGGTGTCGGAGCGCAGCAGCTCGTCCACATTCTGAGTCAGGCCGGTGATCAGGCCGTTATATTTGCGGATACGCTTCCACAATTTATAGAAAAAGTTGGCGCTGTACTCATAGCGGAAGAGGATATAAAACTCATCCGCCACAATCCAGGTACGCTTGCCGCGCTTTTGATTCTGAATGACCCGGTTATAGATAGCGTCCAACGTCACCAGCATCCCCAGCGGCATGAGCTGTTCGCCCAGTTCGCGGATATCATAGTCGATGATGCGGGCTTGGGTATCCACGTTGGTGTACTTGGCAAAGGTGTTCAGGGTGCCCGTGATAAACAGCTCACTGGCCAGCGCCAGTCCCTGAGCCTCCGGTTCCGGCTGCATCTTGAGCAGGCGGTAAAAGTCCCGCAGCGTCGGCGGCGTGCCCTGGTAGCCGTTGCGGATGTAGGGCTGGTAGACCAATTCGGTGCATCTTCCCAAAATGGATTTTTCCTTGGCCGTCACCTGCCCGCCGCCGACCAGCTGTTCATACAGCGAGAGTACAAACTCGCTCTTGGCGACGATGGGATTGCGCTCGTCGCCGTAACTGCGATCCATGTCCAGCGCGTTGATGTGGGTGTCGGATGTGGCCGAGATCTGGATGACCTCGCCGCCCAGCGCGCGGGTCAGGTGGCCGAACTCCGACTCCGGGTCGAGGATCAGGATATCATCCTCGGTTGCCAGCGCGATCTGCACCAGTTCCTCCTTGGCACTCATCGACTTGCCGGAACCAGACACGCCCAGACGGAAGCTGTTGCCATTCAGCAGTTTGGTGCGATCGGCCACGATCATGTTCTTGCTGACGGCATTCTGCCCGTAGTAGATGCCGCCCGGCTGCAAGATCTCCTGGGCGCGGAACGGGATTAGGACGGCGGTGCTCTCGGTGGTCAGCGTGCGCAGAGCCTGGATGCGGCGCAGGCCGTAGGGCAGCACGGTGTCGAGGCCGTCCTTTTGCTGCCAGCGCAGCGTTGAGAGCTGGCACAGGTGTTTGCGCCCCACCGATTGCAGCGTTTCGGTGTCGCTGTCGAGCTGCTGCTGGCTGTCCGCCATGTGGACGAGCGTGACCAGGCCGAACATCATGCGCTGGTCGCGGGTGGTCAGGTCGTCCAGCATCTCCTTGGTCTCCTTGCGCTGGAGCTCCATGTCATAGGGGATGGTGGCCGACCAGTTGTTGGCGGCGTTCTGCTTGCGCTGCCAGTTGGCGATGTTGGTTTCCACCCCCAGCAGGGTGTTCTGCATCTGGCGGGCGGCCTCGTCGGTGGGCACCGGCAGGATGTCGATGGACAGCATCATGCTGCGGTCGAGGTCGCACAGCTCCGAGATAAAGCTGTCCTTGATGTAGCTGGCGTAGTCCTGCAAATAGAGCACCCGCCCAAAACGGCCGTCGATCTGGAAGTGGTCGGCGGCGAACTCCATGCTGTCGGGGCAGAGCCAGTCCTTGAAGCTGTGACCGCGCTTGGCGTGCTGGCGCAGGTCGAAGTCGAATGCGGGCGGCTGTCCCGCCTTGAAAAAGTCCCGCAGCAAACGCAGGCGGTCGGGCGTGGACAGTTCCGCCGCCACTGAGCTGAGCTTGGCCAGGTGGGTGACCAGGTCAGTGCCGACGCGGGCGAAGTAGGTGCGGGCCTCGTCGATGTTCCGCTTGACGATGCTGACGGTCAAATACCGCTCCCGCACCATGCTGTTGCTGGTGCCGGTGACCTGGGCGCGCAGCATCTCGTTGAATTCCTCGCGGTAGTGGTCGAGGGCGTCACCGTGCAGCGGCAGCAGCACCGACCGCTCGAAGTCCTCCTTGTCGATACGGCGGTTGTGGATTGTGATCTTGGCCGATGCGCCGGAGTCCAGCGCGTTGAGCAGCGAACAATAGTCGAGGAACATTGCCATCTTGTCCTCTTTGTCCGCAATGGCGTAGTTGATGTCGGTGAAGGACCAGCTTTTGGAATACTGGTTGCCCACTTGGAAGATGCCGTCCGCCCAGATCTTGCGGATGGGGATGGCATCCTGCACCGAGCGCGGGACTTTGAACTTGACGCGCTCCTGACGTTTGGCGGCTGCCAGCGTCTTGGTCAAGGGCGGGCCTCCGGGGTGGTGCTGGTATCAGGCTTCTGATTGGTTTTCGGTTTGGGTTTCGTCATGCAATTCCTCCGTTTCGGTTTGGATTTGTCGGCTTTGAAATCATCGGCTTTATCGATGTGGTTTTTGGCGCGCCGCTTGCGCTTGCAGCCCTCGGCGATGGCAGGCTGCATGACTTGGTAGTACAGGCAATCCGACTTGAACACCAATCGTTTGGGCATGAGGATTTCAGATTTGATCCACGCCCACAGAAGTTGTTCCGCCGTCATGCCGTGGTAGCTGAAGAATCCGCAGGCGGCAAACGGCGCGGCGCCAAGAATGCACATCCAGCCCACCTGCTCTGCGCCGACAATGGGCCGCAGGCAAAAATAAAGGCCCACCGCCGCGCCAAGCGCCAACAGTGAGCAGACGAATTGCCGGGTGTTCAGCCCGAAAAAGATGTTCTCATGGTAGTTGCGGATCTCTTTGGGAATTTTGATTTCGATAGGGTATCACCTCTGCTTCCAATAGAAAAGGGGCAGCCGCGCCCGGCTGCTCCCGTGGGGATTATTCTGTATCTTCTTCTGGCTCCTCAGGCTGGAACGAACGCCCCAGCAGGATGCGGATGGTATCGCGGCGGCCATACAGCACGCGCACCACTTGCACAGTGCTACGCGTGCCAATATAAAACGCCACATAGTTGCCGCTGGTCACATAGCGATACCCTGTGTCCGCGCCATTATACTGCAAGGGCGCTCCAGATAGAGGGAATTGTTCCAGTTGGCGGATTGCCTTCAGCATACACTCAACCGTGCGGCGCGCGGCCGATGGATTGGCCAGTTCCGTTTCAATATACTGGCGGATATTCAGCAGGTCCTGCTGTGCCAGCGGGGAGATTTGTACCTTTGTCATACTTCAGCCCAACAGCGTTTTTTCCACATCGTCCAGTGAGAGCCAGCCTTCTTCCTGCCCGGAACGCACACCGCGGGCCAGTTCGGTCAGCAGTTTGACCATTGCCCGGTTTTTCTCGTATTCCTGGATGTCCACCACGGCATAGCGGCCGCGGCCATTTTTGGTCAGAAAGACCGGCTCCCCGGCAGTGACATCCCGCAGGACTTCATTGTAATTGCGCAGATCAGAAATCGGCTTGATATTCGGCATGACAAACACCGCCCTTTCTGCCATTAGTATAGCAGACTTTCGCACAAAAATCAACGAATTATTTTAAGAAGTATATTACGCAACTACAGCCCCATAATTTCCTTCACAATCCTGTCGCACCCCTTGACCGCTCCCACCAGCACCAACAGATTGAACGCCAGCGAGCCGACATACGACCACACCGCCGTGATGGCCGAGGTCCCGGCCGCCACCGTGGGGGCACTGGTGGCGAGGGCGGAGAAGATGATGCAGGCCAGCGCGATGACCACGCCCTGCAGACACACACCCGCATAGCTTCGCAGGAAGTTTTTGCCGACGCTGCTGGTTGGCTCGCCCGCAAAGGCGGACAGCGGGACCGGCGCGATGGCTGCATACATCCAAAGAGAAAACATTCGTCCGTATACGGTCAGCACCATCACAAAGGACAGCACCGTGATGAGCAGGCTGCCGATCAGCGTCACGGCCCACAGCGGGATGCTCTCCCAGAAGCCACAGGCGTTGATCGTGTCGATGAGCTCCTGCGGCAGGGTGGTGCCGCCGATGCCGCTTGCCCCCGATGCGCTGACCACCCGCGCGATCATGCCCTGCACGATGTCAAACACCGCCAGCATCAGGTCCATGCCGAAATCCACCGCCGCCTTGGCCAGCACAAAGCGGAGAAACAGCTTGAGGGCGTGCTCGGGTTTCTTCACCTCCACGAAGCTGCCGCAGGTCTTGACCACACCGGCGGCAAAGAACAGCACCAGCAGCCCATATGCGATGGCCTGCAGCGCACCGTGGATGCCGGTCATCACGCTCCACACCGCGCCGCCGTTGTAGCTGACCGGGCTGACGGTCAGCATCCGCCAGATCTCGGCCAGCTTGTCGTTCCAGGTGTTGAGGGCATTGGTGAGGTTATCTACAATCCACGAATTATCCGTATCGCATCACCCCCTTCCACAGGCGGAACGCCGCAAACTTCACGCGCCCGTCCCGATGATCAGATCGAGAATCTCCTTTGCAAAAGTGATAATAATGCCACCCGCCAGCGTCAGAAAGCCCTGGCTGCGCTGGCTGGGGTCATGGCTTTGCAGCGACAGGCCGATCTGGACAATGCCCCAACCCAGCAGGATCAAGCCGACGGCGCGGATGACGCTGAAAATAAAGGTGTTCAGATTGCCGATGACCGCCAGCGGGTCGGTGGTGGCGGCCAGCGCGGGCATCGCCAGGCAGCAGGCGGCAACAACGGCAGCATACAGGGCAAAGCCGCGGCGCAGGCGGCGGGTGATGGGCTTGTTATTCAGCCGGTTTCTGGTTTTTCGATTCATGGGATTCATAGGCAGACCTCCTTGTGGTTCTATGTGGAATGGTGCGGAAGGGCGGTTGCGGCGGCTTGGGCTGGGGCAAAAAATCATCCATGTCCAGCAGTTCCCAGTTGGCGGCATCGCCGGGCAGATCGTCTACGGCCTGCGTTGCAGCGGTGTAATCATACTGTGGTCCGCCGCCATCCTCGGTAAAGCGGATGCAGGGGTGCCGCAGCAGGTCGTACTTGTCGTCAATGACCGGCCGCTCCCCGCGCACGAACAGCACGGCCTTGCCATCGGGCAGCAGGCGCACCTCATCCGGCGTGAGCAGGTCGCGCGCGGCCTGCTGCTGGGTCGTGCTGTAGCTGCCGCTGTGCCCCCGGCTGCGGCTGTGACTGGTCGTGTCCACAGTCTCCTTGCCGATCAGTTCGGAGACGTACTTGTGTGTGCTCTGTTCGTTGCCCCCGAGATAGAGAAATTCATCGCACAGGCCGATCAGCGATTCCCAACTGTCTTTGTACAAACTCTTCAGCTGGCTGATGTTTTGCACGATGATGCTGCAAAAAATGCCACGGGAACGCATGGTCGCCAGTGCAGACAGGAAGCTGTCCTTGGGCAAAGCAATGT
>ERZ1090878.212-NODE-212-length-32882-cov-7.526944_pt1 | contig 32882 bp, 31 predicted proteins | sample MGYA00478473_ERZ1090878 | MGnify/ENA primary metagenome ERZ1090878 (study PRJEB33644, sample SAMEA5815720) | chicken gut metagenome | biome: Chicken; feature: Gastrointestinal Tract; material: Caecum | place: Ireland | collected 2019-01-01 | study: A study of the... | reverse complement strand
ACAAAATTTTATCTTTCATAAAAAAATCCCCTCTAGAACATTTTTATCATTCCGGCAGATTTGCTGCCGCAAAGCGCTGTGCCGCAGCACATTTACATAATACAAAATAACACAGTGCGGCGCGAAAAACAAGATGTTCTTGTTGATTTTCTGCGCGCGCGGTTTTATAATAACAATAATAATAGCCGTTATAGTATTTTTTATACATTTTATGTCACATCATTTGAAAGAGATGCACTATGGAAAAAGATACCGTCCGCCTTACAAAAAGGCATCAGCCGTTTTCTGCCGATCTGATCGAGATCAACAGCTGTAAAATGAAAAAGGAAAGCACCGAACTGGCACAGCCGCCCGGTATGACTGCCGGCGAATACACACTTTTCAGAAGCCTCAGCGGCAACGGCAGTCTGCTTCTGGACGGCAAAACATTTGTTTTGCGCGCAGGTGACACGGTCTTGCTGAAAACGGAACAGCTCAAAAGCTGCTACACCGGAACGAACTGGGAATTTGTACAATTCCGGTTTCTGCCTTTTGGCGAGATCCCGCTGTTTCAGGAAAAAGAAATTTATAACATTGCGCCAAACCACGACGAAAAGCTGTACCTGGAAAGCATGTTTTACCAGAAATACAGTAAATACAACTATATCAGCGCCACGTTCTGCGTGCTGGTGCACAAGCTGGCAAACACCTACCGGACAAACAAAAAGCAGTATGCGCAGCCGGATGAAAAAGCCATTCGGTTTGCCGTAGCCTACATCACCGAACACCTGAACGAAAGCATCAGCATTCGGGAGCTGGCAGAAAAGCTGCACCTTTCCGAACGCCATTTTCGCCAGAGCTTTCGCAAAGAAACCGGCAAGTCGCCAAAAGGCTACCAGCAGGACGCGCGCCTGAGCAAATGCGCCTACCTGCTGACGACCACAACAGACCCCATTCAAGAGATTTCAGACGATCTGGGGTACTACTCCCCCTATCAGCTCAGCCGTGATTTTAAAAAGAAATTCGGCGTTTCCCCATCTGAATACCGCCACCGTACCAATGGGCATTCAGGCGATTTCTGACAGCTGCACATCTACATAGATCGGATAATGGTCCGACATATTTTGGAGTGAACGGTCAGACAGAAGTTCATATTTCAGCACATGCACGCTGCCCGGCTCGCCGGCATAAAACACATGGTCGTACGTCGGCTTTGAAAGCGGTTCGGCGCTGCCGCCGACGGACTGCTTTGCCACATATTTTGTGTCGGTCATCTGCTCGCACAAATAGGTGTATACCGACGGGGCGTCCACCTCACGCGTATGCGCAGAAGGTTCTTTCGCATTGAAATCGCCAGTCGCAAAAACGGGGCAGGCATAAGTCTGCTGCAAATCTTTTACCAGATGCACCATTTCTTTTGCTTCCGACTGCATGACCGGCAGCTCAGCCTGCACCATATCATCGTGCAAAAGGTCCAGATGCGTAGTCGTGACCACAAAGCGTTCACCGGTCTGCTTCGTTTCAAACAGTCCCCAGACCACACGGCGCAGCCGCGGGTTCGTTGCCTGTGTGTAGACCTGCTGCCCGTGCTCGATGAGCGTCAGCGTCTGCGCATTATAAACGAGTGCCGTCATCCGCACAAAAACACCGCTGCTGACCGGGTAAAGCATTTTATACCCGTCCGGCAGATTTTGGCGCAGCAGGCAGTACCATGCGTCGCTCATCTCCTGAATGCCGATGACATCCGGGCGGTATGTATCCACCACAGATGTATACATTTTTGCTCTTGGTTTTGCAGGCGTTCCGCCCCAGCTCTCATAATCGACCAGCAAGTTGGAAGACATGATGCGCACATCCGCGCCCTGCGCCTTTTCCGACTGTGCCGCATCCAGCACAGCTGCAGCATCTGCCGGCAGTTCTTCACCGGACAGGCTGCCGCGGATCAAATAAGTAAAAAAGCCGCCTGCCGATGCAGCCACCGCAATGCCAAGGAGCACGGAAAGAGCGATTTTTACTTTCTTTTTCATCCATATTTCCCCTCTCATTTATAAAAAATGAATTTTGCATGCAACATGCGTAAGGTTACAGCCACTTTTTACGCTTAAACACCAGTGTAAGGATCAGAACGATCACGGCCGACACCGTAACACAGGCCAGGTAACCGTATTTCCAGTGCAGTTCCGGCATATTTTCAAAATTCATACCGTACCAGCCCACGATCACATTCAGCGGCAGAAAAATGCCGGTCAAAACGGTAAACAGCCGTGTCAGGTCGCTTGTTTTCTGATCGAGAGCTGACTTGTATACCTCACCAAGCTGGATCAGTGAATCATTCAGAAGTTTGACCTTGTCGCGCAGCCGGTCTGCTTTGTCTGTGAAAATTTTAAAATAGCGCAGATCCGCCTGCGGGAACAGTGCATTTTCATTTTCCTGCAGCGTTTCGCCCACGTCGATCAGCTGGGCATAGTAATTGCGCAAAACCAGCATTTCTTTTTTCATGCGGTGCAGATCGAGGTTGAAATTTTTCCCGGCGCGCTCTTTTAATACATATTCCTCCAGCTTGCTGATCTGCATCTCCATATCCGACAGTTCGTCGGAATGGCCATCGATCAAACTGTTCAAAAAGGAATAGATCAGCTTTTCCAGGGTAATATTGGGCGCCTGAAAGTGTTCGAGCGCCTGCTTGTACTTTTCTTTCGTACTGTTGTCCTCATCAAACACATCTACGACCAGCATAAAATTTTTGCGGATGTAAAGTGCGATGCAGTCTGATGCACCGACTGTGGACACCTCTTGCTTAATGCGCATGGCGATATAAGTATAGTCGTCATACACCTCTACTTTGGTGCGGAAATATTTTTTTTCAATACAGCCGACGTCAATGCTGGATTTCGGGAATTTCAGCCGGGCAAACACATCCTCCAGCTGTTCCGATTTAATATAACCCGTGCAGATGCAGTCCGGGTCGATCTGCGCCGGATCTATTTTTTTAACATCATTGCGAAACATATAAAACATACGAAACACACCCTGCTTCTTATTTTAACCGCAAACTTGCCGTTTAACAAAAGCGCCACTGACCAAACGGCAAAAAATTGTTTATTCTTTAGACGAAAGATCATCAGAACAGCCTGTTTCGGCCGCATCTGTTCCTTTTAAATCCGATGCAGGCGCAAGCGGCTGCGAAACGTCATTTTCCGCCTTGTTTTTTGAACGCATCAATACGCCTTTAAGCACAAATGCCGTACCTGCCGACAAAAGCACCACAGCGATCCCTACCCCGGCCTTTGCCGCAGGAGTAAGCGAAGATGTCCGCGCGCCAAGTGACGGCTGCGCGGATGCACCGACAGAAGCCGTACCGTTTTGCGAAACACCGGACGCAGCCGTTGTTTCGGCAGATGCAGCTGCTGTACCGCTGCCGGAAAACTTAGAGACGGTCGTCTGCGCAGACAAATCACCCAGCTGCGCATGAAATTTTGTGGACTGCGCAGCGGTTTCGGATTTTTCAGCAGAACTGTTTTGCCCATCTGCGCCGGACGGTACAGACTGTGCTGTGCTAGGCTGCGTCTGCGACGTCAGCTTTTCGGCCGCCGCACCAGAAAGGGCCAAGGCGTCTGTTTCATAAATAGAATACGGGTGCTGGTTGACATAAAGCACCAGCGAAAGCACATTCGGCACATTGTAATCGCGGCTGTTCTTCAGGCGGATGGAAAACGTGCACACCGCGCCGCCAAATGCCGAAGAATCTGAAAAATTGCTTTGCAGTTCAAACGCATCATACACAGCAGCATCACGCAGGTATACCGGCGCATATTCTGCGTTTTCATTTGTCAGCTGCACGCAGATGTCGTAAGTGCGGCTGCCGGAAGCGTAACTGGACTCTGTAAAATCACAATAAAAATAAACGGTGTGTTCGGCTGTGTCCACAACAGTTTTCAAGATCCAGTTGCACACTTCCCCGTTCCACTTTGCAGAGTCCTGTGAAAACGGAACGTCATACCAGCAGCTTAAATCATTTAGATAGTCCTTGGCCGTTGCCCGGGCATACGACGGTGTACACACCAAACACACGACCAGACTGCACAAAACAACCTGCCATACAGCATATTCTTTCTTCACGGTAACCCCCCCATTTACCAAGAATATAATTTCAGAAAACCTGTTTTATTATGCGTGTTTTGTCATAAATTGTCAAGGTCATTCGCTTTTTTTTCACCAGTGCACAAAAAATGTTTATTTTTTTGACAAACTTTCTGATATCCTCTTTTCATAAAGGCAAAAATCTGTTACACTAAAAAAGACGTTTATTGGAAAGGAGATTTTTTACTATGAAAAACGACGGAACAAAGCAAACCAGTCTGCTGGAAAGCAAAGCGCTGTGTGTCAGCCTGCTTTTGATGGCGCTGGTCTTCAACGTAATTTTCGGCTGCCTGCGCAACCCGCTTGGGGAGGACAATACGATTTCCTGGATCGGTTACGACCATCCGTTCGGGTTTATCGTTTGGGGCACGCTGACGGCAGCGGCATTTTATGTGAGTATTTCACGCATCTACAGGCGCTATAACTACAGCGGGAAGCTCGGCACGGCCGCTTTACATATTGCACCTTTTATGGCGGCAACATTCGTATTTATCAACGACTGGGGCTGGGAGCATGTGATCCACTGGATCGGCGCCATCGGCTTCATTGCGCTGAACGGCGCGGCGCTGCTGCTTTTCTTCCTGCACAATTTCAAAAAACACATCAGCTACAAAATCACCACGTTTGCCGTTGCAGCCATGCTGCTTGCCATGCTGGTCATTCTGCTGACCATTGGCAAAAGCGGTCTGCTGGAGCTGGTACCGATCTGGATCTCTATGATCCTGCTGATTTTGATCAACACGACTGACATTTACCCGGTCGTAAACGAACCGGCGCCTGCAAAGCTCGAAGTGAAAGATTTGAAAAAAGCTGAAAAACTGGCGTGGGGGCTTGGTATTTTCGGCGCACACGAGTTTTACCAAAACAACTATCCGCAGGCGATCGGGCACTTGCTGACTACCTATATCGGCGTTCTGATCTTTTTAGAGCGTTTTATCGGCATGGGCGTTCACAATAATTTGAGCGGCGAATACGCCTGGACATACATTGCAACCGGTCTGGCCATTGTGCTGGGCAGCGTTGCGTGGGCTTTCTGTGACGCATCCGACCTGCGCCGGGCACAGAAAACAAACCGCGTTACAAAAGAAAAGAAAGAAACGACCACACTGTAAATACGCAAAATTCCAGCTGTGCAACATACAACAGCTGGAATTTTTTTGCCGTCTTTCATCGGCTGCCAAATCAAAACAGCAGCAGACAATATCCGGCGCAATTAAATCAGCAGTAATTCAGCCGCTTCTGATTTCAGACAGACACGTTTTAAATGAAAAAATTTTATCGGAAGGTAACTAAATGCAAAACACAACGCTAAAATGGTATAAAGAAAATGCAGACAAATTTTTAAAGCAGTCTTTAACGGTCGACATGACTGCGCTTTACAAAGCTTTCTTAAAATACGTTGCGCCCGGCGGTAAAATCATGGACCTTGGGTGCGGCAGCGGTGTGGCAAGCCTGTATTTTATCCAGAACGGGTTTGACGCACTGCCGGTAGACGGGTGCAGGGAAATGTGCGAGGCCGCCACAAAACTTACAAGCCGTCAGGCGCGCAACATCTTATTTGATGAACTGGATTACGAAAACGAATTTGACGGTATCTGGGCCTGTTCGTCGCTGCTGCACGTTCCTAAAATGGAAATGCCAAAAATTTTAACATTGATAAAATACGCGTTAAAAGAGGGCGGCATTCTCTATGCATCTTACAAATACGGCGAAAAGGAGCGCAAAAAGAACGGGCGCTCCTTCTCCGATTACACAGAAGAAACACTAAAAGCTCTTGTGCACGAAGTCGGCGGACTGCAGATCCTGGACCTTTGGGTCACAAATGACGCGCGCCCGCAAAAGGCAAACGAAAAATGGGTGAATGTGATCTGCAAAAAAGCAAACAGATAACCAGATTTATTTAAAATACGTTTAAAATAGAGGACAAGGCATCAAAGCACCAATCAGCCTCTGTATGAAATCCACTGTGTACCAAGACTGTCTGCATACCGGCTTTTTTACCGCCGTATACATCGGCTTTCAGACTGTCCCCTACCATTATGTGCCGGTGCGCATCCGGATAAAACTGCCGCGCCAGATCAAAAATTTCCCGGCGCGGCTTATCATATCCCACAACACCGGACACAACAAAGCCGTCAAAATGCGGCGCAAGACCAAGGAGGCGCATTAATTCCTCCAAATCCGGGTGGTTATTAGAAAGCAGGATATGACAGTCTCCTCGCGCTTTAAGTGCCTGCAAAACAGGCTGTGCATCTTCATACACAACATAATTTGCCGGATTTAAAATATGTGCACGCACACGATGCGCGGCCTTCCGGGCTGTCTTCACAGGCACGCCAAGCGAAAAATATATGTGACAAAAGTAACTGTACATTTTCGCCCACCAGTTTTCGCCTGTCTCTTTTGTATGGTCCGCGTCAGGCGTGTGCCACGGAAAACCGTGCGCCATATACGCGCGAATCTGTTCAAATGTAACTGTACCGGCACTATCCGCTTCCTGTAACGCGCGCCATACACATGAGCTCCAAAGAGGCCCACTGTGAACAAGCGTACCATCAAAATCCCAGTAAAATACCGTCATTCTGCTTTCCTTTCGCATTATAAAATCCATCTCCGCAATTCTTAAAAAAGCGGGCACAGTAATATTTTAACATGCTGCACATAATGTTGCAACTCGCTGCATGGAGCGGGACACGGCAAATGTTTTGCAGCGGACAAAACACCGTTTTCACCGTGTATTTTAATATCTCCCTTTCCATAACAATATAAATAGAAGACGCCAAATACCCATTCAAACGCTTCCTGTTCAGCACTGCAGTACTATTGCAGTACTAAAACAAAAACACCCGGCATATTCGGCTAACATGCCAAATATGCCGGGTGTCTTTGCAAAATACACAAATCAGTAAATTTCTTTTTTATAACCGTCTTTTGTGCGCTTATAACAAAACTCACTGCGGTCGTCGCGTTCAAAAATTTCTACCATTTCCGCAAAATCAGAAGCCAGTTTGTACTGGTTCAGCGCATCCCTTTTGATCCAGAAAACTTCGCCTTCTGCAGAGGACTTTAACTGACCGCTGTAGTGATCGGTTTTAAAAAACAACACGATATACCGTTTTCTTTTGCCGGTAGGCCAGCATTTAATGCCGCACAAAACAGGATTTTCAATTTTCAGCCCCGTTTCCTCATAGACCTCCCGAATCACAGACTCGGTAAAAGATTCCCCTTCTTCCACATGGCCGCCCGGGAAAGTAAGGCCGGGCCAATTCTTATTTGCCCTGTCCTGAACAAGGATTTTGTCGCCGTCGTAGACCATGCACATATTGGTCAATACGCATGTATAATTTTCATTTTTCTTGAACAAATCCAACACGGCTAAGCCCCCAAAAAGGAAAAAAGAAAAGCCGCTGTGAAAACAGCGGCCTGGTGCGAGAGACGGGACTTGAACCCGTACGGGAGTACCACACGCCCCTCAAACGTGCGCGTCTGCCGATTCCGCCACTCTCGCTTGCAACGATATGAATTATAGCAAAGCAGGGCTGAAAAGTCAAGTCTTTTTTAGAACTTTTTGCCGCCGAAAATGCGGCAGGTACGCATAGCGAACTTAAAACAATTTGGAAATGTAGGACGGATCGTCAATGATGACAGACGGTTCTTCCTTGAACAGTTCATCGAACTTGCGAAAGCCCCAGGTAACGCCTACCGCCTCGATGCCGGCATTTTTAGCCGTTTGCATGTCCACAGATGTGTCGCCGAAATAAACCGCCTCCTGCGCCGTACAGCCAAGCGCATCGAGTGCGCGGCGCGGCATGGCCGGGTCAGGCTTGGTGGGCACGCCGTCTACCTGGCCGATGATCGCATCGAAATAATTTTCGCCGAAGAAATGGTCTAAGATACCGATCGCCGAAGCCTGCACTTTATTGGTGCATACGGCCACTTTAATGCCCTTTTCCTTAATGGTATCGATCGCGTCTTGGATACCGTCGTAAGGGCGGGTCTTATTCAGCTTATTGCGGTCGTAATACTCCATAAAGACCCGGTAGGCCTCTTCCAGCTGCTCCGCCGGGATACGGCCGCGGAATACACGCTCCACCAGCTTGCGGTTGCCGTTGCCGACCATATATTTATAGTCATCATAGCTCCAGGCATCGTCAATGCCATAATGCTTCAGTGTGTAATTGCCGGCATCACCGAGATCCTCGATCGTGTTGATCAGCGTGCCGTCCAAATCAAAAATTGCACATTTAACCATGTTTTTCACCCTTTTTGCCGAGTTTCAGGCCATGTTGCATAACCTGCTGCACAGCCTTTTCATCCGCATAATAATAAACCGCGCCGTGTGTCAGCTGCTTTCTTTTTTCGGCGCCGAAACGTTCCAGAAAACGACTGCCGCCTACCGAGACAACACAGCCGCCGACAGACGTGATCGTATTTCCGGCATCGTTTTTCGCGTGCAGAAAGTCATATAAGCCACTGCTTAAAGTGACCGCCGCCTCTTTGCCGCGGAAATCCGGTGCAACAGCAACAGACAAAATAAAAATGTCGTTGCGCCCGCCGGTTTGATAATCTGCCATCTCGGCCGGCAGAATGTCGTCGTCGCGCATCTGCACATAGGCCGGCGAAGTCATTTGGCGGTACATCGTTTGGGCCATGGGGAAAAAGTTGACATAACCGGCCAGCGTCTCGCCGGCATACATCAGCAAAAGCGAATCCGGCAGACGCAAAAAGCGGCGCGTTAAATTTTCTTCTTTGCCGACATAATGCGGCGGATAGACAAGGCAGTCGAGTGCGCGCACCTGCTTGATAACAGATGTGTCGCACGCCGAGCCCTCTACAATTTTAAATTTGCTCATAATACCCTTGATACGCTAAATGTAAAATCACTGCGTTTTGATTTTGAACCAAAGATCTGTGTAGTACTTTTCCGTATCGCTGCCAAGATATTTGAAAACGGACGAATTGTCGATCACGGACTGATCCGGGAAAATAGCTTTTTCCTGCTGCACGTCAGCATCCAGCGAATCGTACACGGCCTGATTCGGCGTGGAATAATAGATGTAGTCAAAGTTCATGGCGGCAATGTCTTCGCGGCACATGAAGTCCAGGAATTTTTCCGCGCTTTCCTTGTGCTGGCAGGTATTGGGAATGACCCAGGAATCCATCCAGATATTCGTCCCCTCCTGCGGCACGGCATAGGCTACATTTTCATTTTCTTCAAAAGCCAGGTAAGCCTCGCCGTTATAGATCACAGCCATGGCGGCATTGCCGCTCGAAACCTTGTTGCGGGCGGCTTCGTCCAGCAGATAGGCCTGCACGAGCGATTTTTGCTCGATCAGCATGTTGGCGGCCTCGTCCAGTTCTGCCGTGTTGGTCGTGTTCAGGTCATAGCCCAGAACTTTCAGCGCCGGCAGCATGGCGTCGCGCTCACTGTTCGGCATAATGATCTGGTCGGCAAAGCGTTCGTCAAACAGAACAGACCAGGACTGTACATCCTCGTCGCTGACCTTGGTGCGGTCGTAAAGAATGCCGACGGTGCCCCAGAAGTGCGGCACGGAATACTGCAGCTCGGGGTCAAAGCTTTTGCTCATTTCCTTGTAGATGTCGCCGATATTGGCAAAATTCGGCACGTTGGCAAAATCGATCGGCAAAAGCAGGTCTTCCTGCAGCATTTTTTCAATGATATAGTCCGAAGCACAGATCAGATCATAATCATTGGCGCCGGACGTAGCTTTGGCATACATATCCTCCGGTGCGGCATATTCCTCATACACAACTTCAATGCCGTATTCATCCTCAAACATGTCCACAATGTCCGGATCAAAATAGTCACCGTAAGCAAAGATATAGAGTTTTTCGCTGCCCGAAGAGCAGCCAGCAAATACAACTGTAAGCACGACCGCCAGCGCCATCACCAGCGCCGTGCCTTTGACCCACTTATTTTTCATATGATTTTTTCCTCCTTTTATTTGAATCTGAACTGAGCATACCGCGGTTGGCAAGCAGAAGCACCACCAGCACGGCCACAAACATCAGCGTGGACAGTGCGTAGTACTCTGGCTGGATGCCGCGGATGCGGTTGGTATAAATATTGGTCGAGATCGTGCTGATCTCGGAGCTGGACGTGAAATAGGTGATAATAAAGTCATCCAGCGACAGTGTGATCGCCATCAAAAAGCTGGTAAGCACCGAGGGAAAAATATCCGGCAGGACCACACGGAAAAACGCCTTGACCGGCGAAGCACCCAGGTCGAGCGCCGCTTCATAGGCGCTGTTGTGGCTGATGTGCATTTTCGGCAATACGTTTAAAATCACATACGGCAATGTCAGCGTAATGTGCGCAATACCGACCGTTACGGCACTGAGCCCGCCGAACAGGCGCACAAAAAGCAACATCAGCGCAACACCCGTTACAATATCTGCATTGAGCATTGGAATGTTGGAAACGCCGATGTAAAGCTTGCGCAGGTGTTTGTTCATGGACGAAATACCCACGCAGGCCGCCGTGCCGATCACGGTAGAAATAAAAGCACTGGAAAGCGCCAGCACGATCGTGATCATGACCGAGCGCATCATGCTGTCGTCCGAAAAAAGATCGATATAATTGTCGAACGTAAAGCCGCCAAACTTGTAGGCCGAACGCGAATCATTAAAAGACAGCACAGCCATGACCGCCGGCGGAAGGTACAAAATCACGAAAATGATCGCAATATAAAATTTTTTGAAAAACGAGGCAACCTTTGTCATTAAAGCATTACCCCCTCTTCCTGGTTTTTACTGCCGCCGGTCAAAAGCATGGTGACAACGACGAAAACCATCAGCACGGCCGCCTGCGCCGCACCGGTGCTGTAAAAGCCCTTTGTAAAATTCATTTCCACAATATTGCCGATCAAAAGCACCTTGCTGCCGCCGAGCATTTCGGCAATGGCAAAGTCAGAAATGGACGGCACAAACACCATGGTGATGCCGCTGACGATGCCGGGCATCGAAAGCGGGAAAATGACCTTGCGCAGCACGGTGAACCGGCTGGCGCCCAAATCCTCGGCCGCCTCGATGACCGAATGGTCAATGCGCGAAACGGCGTTGTAGATGGGCAACACCATAAACGGGAAATAGTCGTAGACCATGCCGATCACGATCGCGTACGGCGTGGACAGCAGGCTCAGATTCGGCAGCCCGAAAAGCGACAGGATCTGGTTGAGCACACCGTTGTCCTCCAGCAAAACGTTGATGGCAATGATCTGCAGCATAAAGTTCATCCACATGGGCAGAATGATAAAAAACACGATCAGCCCTTTTTTTGCGGTTTTCAGGCTGTTTAAAAACAGCGCCAGCGGATAAGCCAGCAAAAAACAAATGAGCGTACTGCACACGGAAATGCGCACGGTCATCCACAAAGCTTTTAAATTATTGGAATCTGTGAACGCGGCCCGGAAATTTTCAAGCGTAAAGCTGCCGTCCGCTCCGACGAACGCATAGTAAAGCACAAAGCAAAGCGGCAGCAGGATAAAACCGATGATCCAGATGGTAAAGGGGCCGGACACAAGATACTTGCCCTTTCCCCTAAACATCTCTTTGCTCCTCCCAGTCGTAGGATGCGTCCGAAATATGATCCATCTCGTCGCTGAAGCTGGAATAGTCGCCGAACTCGCCGGAATATTCGCTTCGTTTCATAATATGGATCGCATCCGGCTCAATATACATGCCGATCTGCTTTTCGGCCTCGTGATAATCGGTCGTCTGAATCATCCAGATGAAGCCGCCGACGTCGACCAAAATTTCAAAATGCAGACCCTTAAACGTGACAGAGGTGATGGTGCCGGTGAGCGTGTTCGGCGCGCCGGCCTCCACAATGTCGATATCCTCCGGCCGGATGACGGCGTCGACCGGTTCGTTTTCGCCAAAGCCGCTGTCTACGCAGACAAACTCACGGCCGCCGAAACGCACCAGACGGTCACGCAGCATAACGGCGTCTACAATATTGCTTTCGCCGATAAAATCGGCCACAAACGCATTGACCGGTTCATTGTAAATGTCCTGCGGCGTGCCGATCTGCTGGATCTTGCCGCCGTCCATTACCACGACCGTGTCGCTCATGGAGAGCGCCTCTTCCTGGTCGTGCGTTACATAAATAAACGTGATGCCAAGACGCTTTTGAATGTCTTTTAATTCTTTTTGCATGTCCTTGCGCAGCTTTAAGTCCAGCGCGCCGAGCGGCTCGTCCAAAAGCAGCACATGCGGGTGGTTGGCCAGCGCGCGCGCAATGGCCACGCGCTGCTGCTGCCCGCCCGACAGGCTGTTGATGCTGCGTTTTTCAAAACCGCGCAGGTTCACCAAATCGAGCATTTCCGTTACGATCTGCTTGACCTCCTGCGGTGACTTTTTCTGCAGCTTCGGACCGAACGCCACGTTTTCGTAGACATTCATATGTAAAAAAAGAGCATACCGCTGAAAGATCGTACTGACGCGGCGTTTGTTGGGCGGCACCTTATTGATGACCTTGCCCTCAAAAACGACTTCGCCCTCTGCCGGCTCTAAAAAACCCGCAATGATACGCAGAATGGTCGTTTTGCCGCAGCCGGACGGACCTAACAGCGTTATGAACTCCTTATTTCGTATATACAGATTAAGATTTTCCAGCACTGTATTGCTGCCGTACCTGAACGTAATGTTCCGCAGATCAATCAATTTTTCCAACTATGCACTTCCTTTTTTTAACCCGAATCACTAAGTATGCACGCCGGCAAAAATGCAGCGTGCCCAAAGCAATACTATTAAATAATTAATTTTTTATTTTGTCAACAGATTTTTACGCGTTTATGAAAAATTCTGTAAATTACAGCAATTTCTGATCGAGCTCATAGCCGTCGTAGGCCGCTTCGACCGTATCGTGCACCAGCGAAAAGCGGCAAACCAGGCTGCGCGGCTTGTTGACAGCGTCGTCCTGTGCAAACGGCACAAAGTAATAATTTTTGTAATTCATCAGCGCACCAATGTTTTTGGCGGCGCCGCCGAGCGCATCGTTTGTAGAAATGCCGATCACGACCGGCCGGCCGTTTCGCAGATGCGATTTGACCGCCATTGTCACGGCCGTATCGGCAATGCCGTTTGCCAATTTTGCAAGTGTGTTGCCGGTGCACGGCACGACGGCCAGAACATCAAATTTTTTCTTGGGGCCGATCGGTTCCGCCTGTTCGATCGTGTGAATGATCGAATGGCCAGTCAACTCCATCAGCCTGTTTCTAAAATACAGCGCATCACCGAACCGTGTGTCGGTAGAATAAGCCGTTTCCGACATGATCGGCGTAACATCTATGCCGCTTTGTACGATTTTTTCAAGTGCCTGCAGCGATTTGGAGAATGTACAAAACGATCCGGTAAGCGCGTAACCGATTTTCAAGTTTCACCCCTCCTGTGCAAGTATGGACGCTCCGATCAGCTCCCCTGCCGTCTGTACACTGAAACGGGAGGGCAGCGCCGGCGCGCGTAGGTAGCGGACTGACAGTGTTTTGGCGCAGAGTGCATCGACCCCGCCGGGGAACGAAGCTGCATCGATCAAAAGCGCATCCTTTTTCAGCGCCTTCAGCTCTGCCTCACCAAAAACCAGACTGGGCACGGTGTTGACGATATAGTCAAATGTATTTTCCCGCTGCAGTTCGGTAAAACCAATGTGTTCGCAGCCGTCAAACCCGGCTTCACTGGCAGACTTTTGGCTGCGCGAGCAGACCGTGACCGCCGCGCCGCAGCTAAGCAGCATGCGCGCCAGCGCGCGGCCGATTCGGCCGTAACCGGTGAGCAGCACTTTGGATTTATACAGACTGCGCGGACTTTCGGTAATCAGCAGCGCCAGAATCCCCTCCGCCGTAAGGTAAGCGTTTTGCAAAACGTAGTTTTCATCTGAAAAATAGTCGTACAAACGGTTGCCGTTCGCTTCCAGCAGCGCTCTGGTCTGCGTATCCGGTGCAGCAGCACAGACATATTTGCCATATATGTGCTCGGCATGCTGTTTTTTGGTGACAACAGGCAGAATGACCGTGTCGCACCGACACAGGCTGTCAGTCTGCTCCATTCCGTGCGCTTCCAGCAGCTTTGCGGCATAAGCCATACGCGGGTCCTCGGCAAACGGAATAAAAAACTTCTTCATAAGAAACACCTCATCAGTTCAATACCATCTTATGTATTTTTTTTAGGCACGTTCCAAATTGGGAGTTTATTTTTTAGACTGTATATTGTATAATAACCATAGTATAAATCTGGGAGCGAACTGAAAATGGATATAAACGAACGACTGCAAAAGGCAAAAAAGATCCACTTTATCGGCATCGGCGGCGCCGGCATGTGCCCGCTGGCCGAAATTCTGCTGAAGCTCGGCTACACCGTAAGCGGTTCTGACAACAACGACACCGAAACTTTTCGCCGCATCGAGCGCGAAGGCGCACGCTGTTTTTTAGGCCAGAAAAAGGAAAATATCGCACCCGACACGGACCTGGTCATTTACACAAACGCCATTCTTGCCGGCAACGAGGAGCTGGAATACGCCAAGGCCAACTTCCCAACATTTGAGCGCGCAGAGCTGCTGGGCGCTTTCAGCCGCCATTTTGGTAACTGTATCGGCATCAGCGGCACGCACGGAAAAACGACTACCTCCTCCATGGCCACGGTCGCCATGATGTATGCCGGCCTTGACCCCAGCGCCGTGATCGGCGGCAAGCTGCCCGAAATTGACGCTTACGGCCGTTTTGGCCACTCGCAGAACTTTGTTTGCGAAAGCTGCGAATTCAACAACACCTTTTTGAAGATGACGCCCGACATTGCCGTTATTTTGAACATTGACGCCGACCACCTGGACTTTTTCAAAACGCTTGACAACATCAAAAAAGCGTTTCGCCAGTTTGCCGAAAGCGCAACGAAAGCCGTGATCTACAACGGCGACGACCAGAACACAATGGATGCAGTCAGCGGCATGACCGGCAAAGAGATGGTCACTTTCGGCAGGGGCGAACAAAACGACTGGCGAGCGGACAACATTACCGCACCGGACGGTGTGCACAATGCCTTTGACGTTTTTTACAAAGGCAAATTTATGGCGCATGTACAGCTTTCTGTGCCCGGGGAGCATAACGTGCTGAACGCACTGGCCGCCTTTGCCGCCGCCTGCGCCAGCGGCGCCGACCCGCAAAAAACAGCCGAAGGCCTGCAGGAATTTCACGGTGCAGGCCGCCGTTTTGAAATTGCCGGGAAATATGCCGGCGTGACTTATGCAGACGACTATGCACACCACCCGAAAGAAATAGAGGTCACGCTGCAGGCCGCCAAAAAAATGCACTTTAAGCGTGTTTGGGCGGTGCACCAGCCGTTTACCTACTCACGGACAAAAGCGCTGCTTGACGACTTTGCCCGCGTGCTGCAGATCGCTGACAAGGTCGTGCTTTCTGAAATCATGGGCTCGCGCGAGGTCAACACGATCGGTATCCACACCAAAGACCTGGCCGACAAAATACCCGGCGCCGTCTGGTTTGAGACTTTCGACGAAATTGCCGATTACCTGCTGCAAAACGTTGCGCCCGGCGACCTGGTGATCACGCTGGGGTGCGGCGATGTATATAAAATTACACGCATTATTACAAAACGGTTGGAAGAACAGGGCATAAAAAAAGACGATTAAGGAAGACGCTTTGAAACAAAAAAGCAGGAGTAAGCAATGATCAACATCTTGCTTGAAGAGTTTGACATAGACGCACCTTATCTCTATGACGAACTGAAAAACTATATAAAGCCGAACCATTCGGTTGCCGTAGTCGCCTTCTCTTTTCGAGACGGCTGTGTAAATTCTTCAGACTGGGATGCGTTATATGGCAAACGCTGCGGCAAATACTACGGTGGAATCGTTGGCGGGTTAACTGCCTACGGCATTCCGGAGGATAACATCACTTTTATCAATTACTTTACCGATACAAAGCAGTCCGCTGCGCAGAAAATCAAGACAGCAGACATCGTTTATTTTCTCGGTGGGGCGCCTGACAAAATGATGTGCCGAATCAAAGCGTTTGATTTGTATGACATTCTGATGCAGCACGAAGGGATAGTTATGGGGTATAGTGCCGGCGCTGTTATTCAGCTGTCAGAGTACCATTTGTCACCCGACGACAATTATCCTGAATTTCAGTATTATGAAGGTCTCCCATACTTGCATGATTTCTATTTAGAGGTCCACTACGAGGGCGCTGCCGCGCAGGATGCATCCATTCAGCGCGTACTTGCCGAACGCGGAAAAACCGTGTATGCGCCAGCATCCAGAGCCGGCGCTATACTGGTAGACAACGGAAACATCAGGCTGCTTGGTGATGTTAAAGTGTTTGAGCTGAAACAACAAGCTTGAGAACAACAGACTAAACAACAATTTTTTAATTAAGATCCATAAAAGCAGGGCGTTTTCGCCCTGCTTTCCAGCGTGTCGAAAAAGGTATAACTGCAATAAAATATACAGACCGACGCGCTGAGAGACTGCCAAAAAGACGAGTTGGATTTTGTATTTTGCGAGTGGGAGCCGTCGTCTAAATGCACGCCGATACGTTCGCAACCGCCTTTTGAATAGTTTTTTGCGGCGATTGCTCACTTCAAGCGTGCATTTCTCCTCTCCCCAAAAAGCCATATGGCTTTTTGGGGACCCCCTAGGTACTGCCCCGAGCAAAAGATAAAAAGCGCAAAAACCGCACAGTCGTGCGGTTTTTCTGCTTTTAAAGTGCTTTATTTCCTTTAGAGTGCAAGATGCTTTTCTGCTTAAGAAAAATAGCAGTCTATTTTCAAAATTTTTTCTACGCACGGTCCAACCGGCTTTTTCGAGAGTCTCAGCAGGGCGCTTGCGCCCTGCTTTCTTTATACTGCGCAGAGAATAAACTGGACAGACGCGTGCAAAACAGCCGCAGCCGGCAAACGGCAAAAAACGCGTTGCGCGGTTTTATAAACATTTTTCCGCACCGGCCTGACCGCAATAAAAAACGGCGGTACAGGACAAGGCCATCCTATACCAACCGTTTTCTTACAAATATAAAGCAGTGCAAATGCACACATTTTTTTGATCGCTTGGCCATTATGGCATATACCAGAAAGAATGCAGACCCGACATGTAGGTGCGTGCGCCGCGCGGCATTTGCACCAAAGCATTGAAAGCATTGTAATAATCGCCGGCACCCATGACGATGCAGGCAAGACCAAAAGAAGTCCAAAACAAATGGTCTGCCGTGATAACGCCTATCAGATACGGAACAAAACCGAACACCACATTCGGCAGCAGTGACAAAAAGATGAACCTGGCCTTTGACATGGATTCCGTACCCACCACAAACAGCATGCCCTGGCGCAGGCAGGTATACAGATAAACATCTTTTTTAAAACACACAGCGTGCAGCAACTCATGCGGCAGCGCCGTAAAAATGGAACATAAAAGTCCAAAATAAAACGGAATAACGCTTGCCATGCTGAGCTTGCCCCAGTAGCGAAAAAGCACGACCGCACCGAACAGCGCAAACAACCCAAGGCCAAAACCCAGGGTAATGCGGCTAAGTGCCTTCATGTCGGCGGCTTCTTTAAACGGGACAAATCCCGCAGGATGCGGTTTTTGCGGCAGCGAGTCCTCGTTCATGTCAAATTTTCCTTTATAATGCAGTTTCATCACATAACCGGCAAAAGCCGCTCCTCTTTATCTTACAGCAAACGCATTTACTCTTCAAACTGTGCATTGTAGAGCCGGCTGTAAAAGCCGCCTTTTTGCATCAGTTCGCTGTGCGTGCCCGTCTCCACGATGCAGCCGTCTTTCATGGCAATGATCACGTCGGCCTCTTTGATCGTGGACAGGCGGTGCGCCACAATAAAGGAGGTGCGCCCGCGCATCATTTTGGCAAAAGCGTTTTGGATCTTCAGTTCCGTGCGCGTATCAATCGACGATGTGGCTTCGTCCAGAATCAGCATTGGCGGCAGCGCCAACATCAGACGCGCAATACAAAGCAGCTGCTTTTCGCCCTGCGAAAGATTGGAGCCATCCTCACCGATCACCGTGTCGTACCCCTCAGGCAGACGTTCAATAAACGCATGGGCGTGCGCAGCCTTTGCGGCCAAAACCACTTCCTCGTCGGTCGCGTCTTCTTTAGACAGCCGGATGTTCTCGCGCACCGTGGCGCTTTTCAGCCATGTGTCCTGCAAAACCATGCCGAAATTGCTGCGCAGGCTGCGGCGTGTCATATCGGTCGTAACGATATCGTCCACCAAAATACGGCCGCTGTCCACATCATAAAAACGCATTAATAGATTGATCAGCGTTGTCTTGCCGCACCCGGTCGGCCCGACGATAGCAACGCGCAGACCCGGTTCCACCTTTAAATTGAAATGGCGGATCAGCGGCTTTTCAGGCGTATAGGAAAAAGAGACGTCGGCGAATTCCACACCTCCGTCTGCCCCCGAAAGTGTTTTTGCATCCGGCGCATCGGGCGTAACTTCCGGCGTATCGAGCAGTGCAAAAAGACGCGCGGCACAGGCCACCGCGTTTTGCAGCTCTGTGATCACCGAACTGATCTCATTAAACGGCTTTGTATACTGATTGGCGTAGCTTAAAAAAGCAGAAAGCATGCCCACGCTGAACGCACCGCCGGTCATCACGCACAACAGCGCACCGATCAGGGCGACAACGGCATACACAACGCTGTTCACAAAACGTGTGGCCGGATTGGTGATCGATGAGAAAAACGTTGCCTTTAAAGAATAATCGGCCAGCTTATTGTTGATCTGATCAAAGCGCAACATGTTTTCGCTGCGGCGGTCAAACGCCGTTACGACTTTGGAGTTGGAGACCATTTCATTAATAAATGCCGTCTGCTCGCCGCGCACTTCCGACTGCAGGCGGAACATTTTATACGTTTTCTTGGCAATAAAGCGCGCCACAAAAATCGAAAGCGGTGTGATGAACACCACAGCCAGCGCCATATAGACGTTGATCGTCAGCATAAAAATCAACGTGCCGGCAATCGTCATAACACCGGTAAAGAACTGAGAAAAGCCCATCAAGAGGCCGTCTGCAAACTGATCCACATCCGCGATGACGCGCGAAACGATGTCGCCGCTGCTATGGCCGTCCAAATAGGAAAACGGCAGTTTGTTCAGCTTGACAAACGCCTGCTCGCGCATGTCGCGGATCACGCCGAACGTGATTTTGTTGGAGGCCACGTTCATGACCCACTGCGACACAGCGCCAAGGGCAATCAGCACACAGACTTTCGCAATGATGTTCGCTATGCCGACAAAATCCACCTGGCCGGGGCCCAGGATCAGGTCGATCGCATCGCCGACCAAAACCGGGATGCAGAGGCTGGACACAACGCTGAGTGCGGAAAACAGCAGCACACTGGCGACCTGCAGGCGATAATGGCCGGCCAGGCGCAGCACGCGCTTTACCGTATCGGAACGGGAAGTTTTTTTCATGCCTCTCCCCCCTTAAACTGTGAATCGTAGATTTCGCGGTAAACGCCGCAGGTGCGCATCAGCTCGTCGTGCGTACCGATGCCGACGGCGCGCCCCTCATCAAGCACAATGATCTTGTCGGCGTGCATGACCGTAGAAGAGCGCTGCGACACCATGAACACGACCGGATGGTACGGCAGATTGCGGATCGCACCGCGCAGGCGCTTTTCGGTCGCAAAGTCAAGCGCCGAAGCGCTGTCGTCCAAAATCAGCACCGGCGGTCTGCCGGTCAGTGCCCGGGCAATGGAAAGGCGCTGGCGCTGCCCGCCGGAAAAATTGCGGCCCTCCTGCTCGACCTGTGCATCAAGCCCGCCCTTGGAGTCCACCACATCCTGTGCCTGTGCGGCCTGCACGGCAGCAGTCATAGCGGCTTCATCGGCCTTTTCATCTGCCCAGCGCAGGTTGTCGGCGATCGTCCCCTGAAACAGCACAGCCTTCTGCGGCACGACGCCGATCAGTTTTTTCAGCTCACTGCGCGTATAGGAGGTTATTTCGCGCCCAAACAGCGTAATGCGGCCGGACTGCGCATCATAAAAGCGCGGGATCAGATTGACCAGCGTGGATTTGCCTGAGCCGGTCGAGCCGATCACGCCGATGACCTCGCCCGGTCTGGCCGTAAAGCTGATGTCGCTGAGCGCCGCCTTGCCGGTCGTATGGTAGGAAAAAGACACATGTGAAAACGAAACGGCAAAGTCGTCTTTTTGCGATTTATCGGAAGTCAGGCGCACCTGGGTATCGGCCGATAAAACCGCTGTGATACGCCCGGCGCTGGCAAACGACTTGGTGACCGTTATGATCAGATTGGCAAGCTTCAAAAGCTCGATCAGGATCTGGCTCATGTAGTTGTAAAGCGCAACGACCTGACCCTGGCTGAGCGCGCCGGTATCTACGCGAAAAGCGCCGTATTCGATCAAAAGCACAATACCTGCGTTGATAATGACGAGGGTAACGGGGTTCAAAAGCGCCGAAATGCGGCCAGTCGCTTTTTGCAGCGTGTTCAGCAAATTGTTTTGCGCGATAAACCGGGACTGCTCGCGCTCTTCGGCACAAAACGCACGGATCACGCGGGCACCGGTCAGATTTTCACGCGTCATTTTTGTAAGTCCGTCCAGCGCGGACTGGATTTTTTTATAGCGCGGCATCGTTGCCGCCATAATGCCGAAAATGACCACACAAAGCATGGCCACCACGCCGGCAAAAATAAGGCCGGCGCGGCTGTCCAGCACAAACGCCATAACAACAGCACCGCCGACGATAAACGGGCTGCGCATAAAAAGACGCAGCACAAGGTTCACGCCGGACTGCACCTGATTGACGTCACTTGTAATGCGCGTGATCAGGCTGGAGGTTGAAAAGAGATCGATCTGTGCAAACGAAAGGCAGCTGATTTTGTCGAACAGGTCGTGGCGCAGTTCGCGGCCGAACCCGGCAGCAGCTTTGGCGGCAAAATACTGCGCCGTAATGGCGCTGACCATGCCGACCACACCAAGCCCGACCAGCACAAGGCACATCTGCACAATGTAAGCACGGTCGCCGTCAGCAATGCCGCGGTCAATGATGCTGGCCACGATCAGCGGAACGATCAGTTCAAACACCGCTTCAAGCAGTTTAAAAAGCGGCGCACAAACGGACTCCCCTTTATAGTTTTTTAAATAAACAAGCAGTTTTTTCATAATGTCCTCTGCGTCATAAAATTTAATATGTACAATTATATAATTGTACAGGCAAGCCTGTCAACCAAATATAAGACAAAAATGCCCGAAAAAGTATTGACTATTTAAAGAATGCGACTATAATGTATAAAAAAATAAGAACCGAGGTACGCTTTTATGGAAAGAAAGCCTGTAAGTGCAATCATTGTCGGCGCCGGCCACCGCGCATTCGTTTACAGTCAGCTGGCACTGACCGACCCGGACAAGCTGCAGATCGTCGGCGTGGCCGACCCTGACCCCATCCGCCGCAAAAAAGCGATGGAGATGTTCCGTTTCCCGGCTGAAAACTGCTTTGAAACGGCGCAGGAGCTGGCCAAAGCGCCGAAATTTGCCGACGCCATCATCAACGGCACGATGGACGAACAGCACCTGGAGACCGCACTGCCGCTGCTGGACGCCGGGTATGACATGCTGCTGGAAAAGCCGTTTGCCGTGAACGAAGAAGAGATGAACCAGATCGTGGCCTGCGCCAAAAAGAACCATGCAAAAGTCATGATCTGCCATGTGCTGCGCTACACGCCGTTTTACTACGGCATCAAGGAAAGGGTCGTGCGCGGTGACATAGGCGACATCATCAACATCCAGACAAGCGAACATGTCTCGTACCACCATCTTTCCACCTCCTACATCCGCGGCAAATGGGCCAATTCCGACAAGTGCCACACCTCGATGCTGCTTGCCAAGTGCTGCCACGATATTGACATCATGATGTGGATGATGAGCGACACCAAGCCCACGGCAGTTTGCTCGTTCGGCAGCAAATTCCAGTTTAAACCCGAAAACGCGCCGAAAGAGGCCGGCACACGCTGCATGGTGGACTGTCCGCTGGTAGACACCTGCCGCTATTCGGCAAAGCGCCTTTACATAGATCACCCGGACCGCTGGTCGTTCTACGTCTGGTCTGCGCTGGAGGACAAAGAAACCCCCACGATCGAGGACAAGATCGGCCTGCTCAAAGGCGATTCGCCCTATGCACGCTGCATTTACAAGTGCGACAACAATGTGGTGGACCACCAAAGCGTTTTGGTGAACTTCGCAAGCGGCGCGACCGGCACCCACAACATGGTGGGCGGTTCCTCTGCTCCGCTGCGCCGCATTCATATTATTGGCACAAAAGGCGAAATTTACGGCAATTTTGAGGAGAGCAAGTTTTACGTCTCCACCATTGATCCATCGCCCGGCAAAGAGTGCCGTGTGGAAGAGGTCGATTTAAACGTGCACGGCGACATGGTGGGCGCATACGGCGGCCACGGCGGCGGCGACGAACGCCTGGCAGCGGACTTTGTCAACTTTGTACGCGGCGAGGACACCAGCCTGGCCTGCACCTCCATTTTTGACAGCGTAGCCGGCCACCTGTGCGTATACCTGGCCGACCGTTCCAGAGAAAACGGCGGCATGCCGCAGAAAGTGGAGCTGTAAATACAAAAACCTCCCCCTAATATTTAACAAGAGCCGCACGGAATTCCGTGCGGCTCATTTTTATAAGTATTTACCTGTAATACTGTTTTTATTGGCGCGAACTTCCTGCGGCGTACCGGCCGCAACGATCCGGCCGCCGTCGTTTCCGCCTCCGGGCCCCATATCGACCACATAATCTGCATTGCGGATGATGTCCAGGTCGTGCTCAATAACAATGACCGTCGCCCCGTTATCGAGCAATTTCTGAAACACGCCAAGCAAAACCTGAACGTCCAGCGGATGCAGGCCGATGCTGGGCTCATCAAACACAAACACGGAATCTGTCTGCGTTTTCCCGATCTCGCCGGCCAGTTTCAGTCTTTGCGCCTCGCCGCCGGAAAGCCCCGGCGTTTCTTCACCCAGCGTTAAATAGCCCAGCCCCAGCTGCTGCAAAACCTGCAGCTTCTGGCTGACTGCGCGCATATCACAGCAAAATGCTGCGGCAGTGTTTATGTCCATATCCATCAATTCCGGCAAGGAACAGGATTCTCCGGCGCTGTTCGTCAGTTTTATGTCGTACGCCGCCTGTGCATACCGTGAACCGCGGCAATCCGGACACGGGATATGCACATCCGGCAAAAACTGCACATCCAAACTCACAATGCCTGTACCATCGCACCCGGGGCAGCGCAGACTGCCGGTATTGTAAGAAAAAGCGCCTGCTTTCAGTCCTTTTTCTTTGGCAACGGCTGACTTTGCATAGAGTTTTCGCAGTTCGTCGTGCACGCCGGCATAAGTGGCTACGGTAGAGCGCACATTTACGCCAATAGGCGTTGCGTCGATCAGCTTCACATGCTGTATGCCCTGCGCCCGGATCTCACGGATATGCGGCGGCAATTTGCGGCCATTTGTTAGGGCTTCAAGTGCCGGGACCAGGCTTTCCAAAACCATGGTCGTTTTTCCGGAGCCGGACACACCGGTGACCACTGTCAGGCGCCCTTTCGGAAAATCGACCGTGAGCGGCAAAACGGTGTGCAGCTTTGCCGTGGACAAATGCAGTGCGCCGCCAGCAAAAACCGCACTGGGCTGCAACGTTTTTCGCAGTTTCGTTTGTGTATTTCCAGACAAAAACGGGCCGATCTGTGAAGCCGGATCCTGTGCAATGGAATCCACTGTTCCCGCTGCCATAACATAGCCGCCCGCCGCGCCTGCCTGCGGACCCATTTCGATCAGCCAGTCCGCCTCTTTCAAGATCTGCGCATCGTGGTCAACCAGGATCACCGAATTGCCGTCGGCAACCAGATCGTGCATCACACCGTTCAGCCCAACGATATTGGCCGGGTGCAGCCCGATCGAAGGCTCGTCCAGCACGTACAAGACCCCGGTCGTACGGTTGCGCACCGCACGGGCAAGCTGCATACGCTGCCGTTCCCCCGTGGAAAGCGTGGCGGACGAACGGTCCAGTGACAAATAGCCAAGCCCCAGGTCTATCAGCCGCCGGGCAGTGTTTATAAACGCTTCGCAGATGCTTTGCGCCATAGGGCGCATTTCTTTGTCCAGCGATCCGGGCACACCCTGCACCCAGGAAACCAGTTCTGACAGGGGCATTTTGCAAGCTTCATCTAGCGAGATGCCGCGCAGTTTCGGATAGCGAGCCGCTTCAGAAAGGCGCGTCCCGCCGCACGCCGGGCAAACGTCTTCTTTCAGAAATTTTTCCACCCGTTTCATGCCCTTTTCATCTTTGACTTTTGCCAGCGCGTTTTCCACCGTGTAAACCGCATTAAAGTAGGTGAAATCCAGTTCCGCAGCCTGGTTGGAATTTTTGGCTTTGTAAAGAATATGCTTTTTCACGGCCGGGCCGTGGTAAACGATCTCTTTTTCCTGTTCGGTAAGCGCACGAAACGGAATATCCGTACGCACACCCATTTCGCGGCAGACATCGGTCATCAGCGACCACATCAGGCTGTTCCACGGCGCGACTGCACCCTCGTCGATGGTGAGCGAATCGTCCGGCACAAGCGCATCCATATTTACCGTACGCACGCTTCCCGTACCGCTGCAGGTCGGGCAGGCGCCCTGTGAATTGAACGCCAGCTCTTCGGCAGACGGCGCATAAAATGGCGCGCCGCACTGCGGGCAAACCAGTTCCTTCCCGGCTGCGACCGCCAGCGACGGTTTTAAATAGTGACCGTTCGGACAACGGTGGCTGGCAAGGCGGGAATACATCAGACGCAGGCTGTTCAGCAGTTCCGTTCCGGTGCCGAACGTGCTGCGGATACCCGGCACGGCCGGCCTTTGGCGCAGGGCAAGCGCTGCCGGTACATACAGCACCTCGTCAACCGCCGCCTTTGCGGCCTGCGTCATTCTTCTGCGCGTATAGGTCGACAACGCCTCTAAATACCGCCTGGAGCCTTCTGCATACAGCACGCCAAGCGCCAGCGAGGATTTTCCCGAGCCGGAGACGCCGGCGATCGCGACGATTTTGTGCAAAGGAATGTCCACGTCTATATTTTTCAGATTGTGCACTTTTGCGCCCCTTACGAGCATTTTATCGATCATGGTTTTACCCACCCTGTACCTGAATTTGTCGCGGCTATTGTGAAGCGCAAAACCAAGCCGCTTTTCGGACTAACACGCGGCTTTAATAGAAAGCGTGCACTTTGCCAAGCGAAAAAATTTATAAATGAAAAGCAGACAACACCTATAAAAGCGGTATCATCTGCTTTTTACACGGATCTAAACGCCTTTTGCGCTTTTCGCCGGAAAGACGCAAGAATACGTTTTTATCAATACAGTTTTTCACCGTTTTCAATGGCTGTGATCTGGTCCACGCGGCGCTGGTGACGGCCGCCCTCAAACGGCGTGTGCAAAAACACGTCGACCAGTTCGAGCGCAAGGCCCGCACCGACAACACGTGCGCCCAGACAAATGGCGTTTGCATCGTTATGCAGGCGCGTATACTTGGCGCTGAAATAATCGCTGCAGCATGCGGCGCGAATGCCCTTTACCTTATTGGCGGCCATGGAGATGCCGATACCGGTGCCGCAGCACAAAATGGCTTTTTCACACTGACCCGAAGCGACCAGATCGCACGCCTTTTGCGCATTGACGGCATAGTCGCAGCTCTCGGCTGAATACGCACCGCAATCCTTATAGGCAATGCCCTGTTCATCCAGATGCTTTTTGATTTCTTCTTTGAGCGGATATCCCGCGTGGTCACTTGCAATAGCGATCATTTTTTCAGCTCCTCTTTAATTTCAGTTCGCGTTCCGCCTGGCTCGGCCGCAGGTAGACCGGCACAAGCGCTTCCGGCGCCACGCGCTTTTTGCCCTGCGCAGCGTGCAGCACGCCGCTGCCCAGCGGATACATTTTTTCCGGCGCGCAAAGCGTTACAGGCGCCGCCTGCAAAAGCGAAAGCGCAAGCTTTGCCCCGTCACCGGCCAAAATCACATTCTGCCCAGCATCCTGCAGCTCTTTTTCAAGCGCTTCGGCGCTTATGGCCCGATCAGGCGTCAATCGGTGCAGCACACCGTTTTCCGATTTAAACACGGCATTATAAAACTGATTGCGGCGGGCATCCATACAGACGCAGACCGTGCAGTCCGTGTCCAGAAAATTGCAGGCAGCCGCCTCCAGCGAGGACACGCCGACACACGGCAGACTGCGTGCAAAAGCAAGGCCCTTTGCCGTTGCAATGCCGATGCGCAGTCCGGTAAACGAACCGGGACCGGAAGTGATAGCAATCTCGTCAATATCGGCAAGCGTTTTGCCCGCTTTTTCCACCGTGGACAAAATCAGCGGCAGCAGCGTTTCGCTGTGCGTCAGTCCGGAATTTTCAAATGACTCTGCCAGAACACGGCCGCCGTCTGCCAATGCTGCGGCGGCAGTGACCGAACAGGAATCAATCCCGAGAATCAAGACGGCCATCTCCTTTTCTGTAGATCGTAATGCGGCGGTCGTTTTCGCCCAGGCGCTCCAGTTCAACCATAACGGCATCGTCTTCCAAAGCGCCGTAAATATTTTCGCTCCACTCTACGGCAACGTAGGCGCCGCTTTGTACGCAGTCAAAATAGCCGGTGGTGTAGAGATCGTCCCAGCTGTCGACCCGGTACATATCAAAATGATAGAGCACGGTGCCCTGTCCGCGGTACTCATTGACAATGGCAAAGGTCGGCGAAGTGACCTCGCACTGCAGGCCGAGCCCCTGCGCCATTCCTTCCACAAACGCCGTTTTGCCCATGCCGAGACCGCCGAGAAACGCCACAACGGTGCCCGGCGGCAGCTTTTGCACGAAATCTGCGGCAAAACGCACCGTCTCTGCCCGGCTGTGCGATACAAAACGCTGCATCAGAACAGCCCCACCGTGTTGCCGTTTTCATCAATGCCGATCGAATACGCAGCCGGCTTTTTGGAAAGGCCCGGCATGGTCATGATCTTGCCGGTGCGGCAGACGATAAACCCGGCGCCGTTCGAGACCTCGACCGAAACAACGGTGATGCGGAAATCGGACGGACGGCCGAGTTTTTTCGGGTCGTCCGACAGGCTGTACTGCGTTTTGGCCATACAAACCGGCAGATCGCAGACACCAAGTTCCTTTAAAGCCGCCATATCTTTTTTGGCCTGAGCCGTGTAATCCACACCGTCGGCGCCATAGATCTCGCGCGCGATCGTTTCGATCTTTTCCTCCAACGGGCGATCGAGATCATAAAGGAAACGGAAATGGCTCTCCTGCGCACAGGCAGCCACGACCTTTTCTGCCAGATCTGTCGAACCGCTGCCGCCCTCGGCAAAGCACTTGGTCACGGAAAACGCCACGCCGCGCGATGCGCAGAACGAACGCACAAAGTCGACCTCTGCCGCCGTATCTGCATAAAAATGGTTCAGCGCGACCACGACCGGTACACCGTATTTCTGCAGATTTTCAATATGCGCCGCAAGGTTGACCGAACCGGCGGCAAGCGCCTGCAGGTTTTCTTTGGCCAGGTCTTCCTTGGCAACGCCGCCGTTATACTTCAGCGCACGCACGGTAGCCACCAGTACGATGCACGACGGCTGAATGCCGGCGCTGCGGCACTTGATGTTGAGAAACTTTTCGGCGCCGAGGTCGGAACCAAAGCCGGCCTCCGTAATGCAGTAATCCCCAAGCTGCATAGCTGCCTTTGTGGCGCGCACGCTGTTGCAGCCGTGCGCAATGTTCGCAAACGGCCCGCCGTGCATAATGACCGGCGTATTTTCAAGCGTTTGCACCAGGTTCGGCTTAATGGCGTCTTTCAGCAAAACGGTCATGGCGCCGTCGGCCTGAATGTCGCGGCAGTAAACGGGTTTTCCGTCATAAGTATAGGCCACAAGAATATTGCCAAGGCGTTTTTTTAAGTCAAACAGATCGTTTGCCAAACACAAAATCGCCATGACCTCACTGGCCACAGTGATCACAAAATGATCCTCGCGCACCACGCCGTTCATCGTGCCGCCAAGCCCGACGATAATATTGCGCAGCACGCGGTCGTTAATATCCAGGCAGCGCTTGACCATTACGCGGCGCGGATCGATCGAAAGCGCGTTGCCCTGCTGAATGTGGTTATCCAAAATCGCGCACATCAGGTTATTGGCGCTGGTGATGGCGTGCATGTCGCCGGTAAAATGGAGGTTGATGTCTTCCATCGGCACCGCCTGCGAATAACCGCCGCCGGCCGCGCCGCCTTTAATGCCGAACACAGGGCCGAGACTCGGCTCGCGAAGCGCCGTAACCGCCTTTTTGCCGATTTTAGCCATCGCCTGACCAAGACCGATGGACACGGTGGTTTTGCCCTCGCCCGCCGGTGTGGGATTTACAGCGGTGACCAGCACGAGTTTGCCCGGCTGATTGCCGGAAATACGGGCAAGCAAAGCATCGGAAAGCTTTGCCTTGTAGTGCCCGTACGGCTCCAGTTCCGTTGATTTTATGCCGAGAGAAGCTGCGACCTGCTCGATCGGCTGCATATTGGCCGCCTGGGCGATCTCGATATCTGTTTTCAAACGAAGCACTTCCTCTCTGTTCGCAAATTCATTCGTCCATATTATAGCACACGCCCATAAAAATTCAAAGACTTTTTATAGTGTTTCGCTTGAATTGGACGTATATAAATTATATAATAGAGAACATCCAAAAGATTTTACCGGAAAGGTTTGTATAGATTTTCATGAAACGACCCACCACTTCCAACACACTGGCAGCGCCACGGAGCTTTGACTTTGTCACCATGGGCATTGCCCTGCTGTGCTCCATCTACGGTTTGCTGCTCGTATACAGCGCAACGTACTATAAACTTGGTGATAAACTGATCACGCCGGACTTTCGCTCCATGCTGGTTAGCGTGCTGCTGGGCATCACGATCGCCGTTGTGCTATCCAACGTAGACTACCAAATTATCAGTAAGCTTTGGCCGATCATTGCGGCCGGCTGTATCCTTTTAATGATCGTTACCATGATTTGGGGCGTCGGGCCGCCCGAACGGCCGGACGCAAGGTCATGGCTGGATTTAAAAGTGTTTTATTTTCAGCCATCTGAACTTTTGAAAGTCGGTTTCATCATTTCCTTTTCCTACCACCTGGACATTGTAAAGGACAATTTGAACCGGCTGAAAAACATTGTTTTGCTGGTCATTCACGGTATGATCCCGGTAGGGCTGGTCATTTTGACCGGTGACGCCGGCTCGGCGCTGATTTTTCTATTGATCTTCATTGGCATGCTGTTTTTCGCAAGAGTCAACGTTGGCTACTTCATCGCCGGCATTTGCCTGATCATCATTGCATTTCCGATCGCATGGGCAACGGGACTCATCAGCGGCTTGCAGCGCAGCCGAATCGTGGCGCTGTTTTACCCCGACCAATACGAAAGCATTATGTACCAGCAGGAAAACGGCAAGATCGCCCTGGGCAGCGGTGGTCTGACCGGCCAGGGATTTTTGCAGGGACGCATGACGCAAGACCCGTCGCACCCGGTGCCGGCCAATGAAAACGACATGATCCTGACGGTGGCCGGCGAGGAATTCGGCTATATCGGCGCCATGCTGGTGATTTTGCTGCTGGCCGCGCTGATCGTAAAAGTGGTTTTTGTGGGACTGAAAGCGCGCGACAACGTTGGTTACCTGATGTGCAGCGGTGTGGCCGTTATGCTGCTGGCGCAGATGTTTATCAACGTTGGTATGGAACTGTCCATTCTGCCGGTTATCGGCATTACGCTGCCGTTTTTCAGCGCCGGCGGTTCCTCAAGCCTTTGTATTTACATTGCGCTGGGCTTTGTGCTGTCTGTTTACCGATACAGCAAAGTACCGCGCGACGCACTGTTTTATGCAGATCTTTAAATCTGTTCCTATACGGCAAAAGAGCGAAAGCAAATGCTTTCGCTCTTAGACTGTCGAAAAAGCCGGCCGGACCGCGCATCATAAATTACAGGATGAAAGAATCACTTCCCGGCCATGAGATGCACTGCAAAATCATTGTATTATGAAAAACAATAAAGAAATAAAAAAATAACCATCGGAAACCGATGGTTATTTTTGTGCAAAAAGATTGCCGCCGGAGCAGTCGATGGTCACGATCAGGGGGAAACGGTCAAACTGCAGGCGCTTGACCGACTCACAGCCGAGGTCGTCGTAAGCAATCACCTCGCAGGCAGTGATGCACTGCGCGGCAAGCGCGCCGGCGCCGCCAATGGCGCACATATAAATGGCGCCGTTGCGGCAAATCGCATCACAAACAGCAGGACTGCGCTGCCCTTTGCCGATCATGGCGACCACACCGCGGTCAAGCAGGAGCGGTGCGTAAGGATCCATACGGCCGGAAGTCGTGGGGCCGCAGGAACCGATGGGCAAACCGGCCGGTGCAGGCGTTGGCCCTGCGTAATAGATCACGGCGTCCTCCAGCGGGTACGGAAGCATTTCCCCCGCCTCAAGCGCATGGACAATGCGCTTGTGCGCAGCGTCGCGCGAAGTGTAGACCGTGCCGCTTAAAATCACGCGGTCGCCGGCTTTCAGCTGCGGCGCATATGCACGCAGCTGCGATGTATTCAGCTCATACTCCATACTTCTCTTCCATCTCTTTGAGCTGCTGTTTCAGCCTGGCGTTTTCCTCCTCCAGCGACTGAAGCAGCGCAATGTTCTGTGTGAGTTCACGCGAGGATTCCTTGACCATAAAATCCAAATTGGAATTGACGATTTCCAGGCGCTGGCACTCAAAATTGGCATCTTCCAGCGCGGCCGTCAGCCTGGCCACTTCCTCTTTCAGTTTATCGGTATCGCTGTTAAACATAAATATCAGATCCTAAAAAGCAAGAGGCTGCCAAAAGCAGCCTCTTATGCGCACTTAGCCGCCAAAATCAATGTCGGTATCCTTTTCAAAGAATCTGGAGGCGAGCCAGTTGGTGTCGACCGTGTACTTTTCGTCCAGCGCATCGCTTGCCGACTGAGAATCGTCAGAAGCAAGCGCCTGCTGAGCCGTGTACTCCCACACAGGTGTGCCGGTCTGGCCGACAAAGTACATGATGTGGTAACCGTACTGCGACTGCACGATGGCCGTGTCGCCGGTTTTTCTGGCCGAATCAAAGCACCAGTTGCCGAAGTTGCTGACCATCTGGCCTGGGTAAACATTTTCGTAAAGACCGCCGTCTTCGGCACTGCCGTCAGACGAGTTTTCCTGCGCAAGCGTTGCAAAGCTGTCCTCTGTAGCGTCGCCGTTTTGCCACTGCTGCAGCACAGACTGTGCTTTTTCATAAGCGGCTGACCACTGGTCAGCTGTAGCGTCGCTTGCCGTGCCGCTCTCGGTCTCGGGCGCGATCAGAATATGGCGAACGTTAACGGTCTGCACATCCGAAAGGGAGACCGGAGAAATCACATAAACGACCGTTGTGCCGAAGCGGGCGGTGTCGCCAGCCTTGCGGTCCGTGCTGAAGAGCCAGTCCAGGCTCTCGCTGTTGCCGTCCTCATCGGCATCGGCCAGCGCGTAAGCATTGCTGGAATTTTCCAGCATGGAACGCGTGGCATAAAGTTCCTGCGTGTTGTGCGGGTCTGCATTCAGCATTTTGTCAAGGTCAGAAGAAGAATACTGCACAGCGAGGTCGGCAAAATTGGAACCGTCAGCTGCCAGTGCGCTTTCAAACGCCTGGGCGTCTTCCTCGCTGTCAGCCTCGAAAATACGCACGCTGACCGTTTCAAGCTCACTTCTGTGTTCATTCAGATACGCATCATAATCTTCCTGCGTGTAAGTTTCCGCCTGCGTATCCGACAAAGAATCGGAGTAATTCTGTGCGATATAGGAAACGGTCATTTCGTGGGTGAACACGCTTTCCGTTACGCCCTTGCCCATGGCCTGCACCAGATAGGCCGACAGGGTGTAGCCATAGCTCTGCGCCTGCGTTCTGTACTGGTCAAGTGCATCGTCCAGCTCCGCCTGCTGGTCTTCTGTGATCGAAGGCTCTTTGCCGTCGTTGGCCTTAACTGCCTCGTTGTAATACATGTAATTGGTGCGGATGGTGTCGAGCGTTTCCTGCTGGATGCGTTCGAGCCAGGTGATCTCCTTACTGTCATCATCCGGGTCCGTCGTCATCTGTGAAGAAAGCTTTTTGCTAAAGTCCACATCCATGCCGTAGTCGGCCGCGTTGAGGCCGTAGGTCTCATACTGGCTGGCAAGAGATTTGTAATTGTTGTATACGGTTGCAAAATAGTAGTTGTACTGACCGAGCGAGACTTTGATTTTGTCCGTGCCGTCGGTAACGGTTGCCACCGTCATGTTGTTGAACGTGCCCAGATAGGCCAGAAAACCGTTGCGCACAGCGCCGGTCGCCACATAGGTGCAAAGCAGTGCAACGACCACAACGACCGTAACGACCCACGCAACCACCTTTTTGGCTTTTTTGGAAAGACCGTGACCTGAGCGGCCCTGTTCGAGCGCTCTGAGTTTTGCTTTGATCTTTTCCTTTTGCGCGTCGGTCTCAGCCTTTTCAAGCTGGGCGTTCAAGGCCTCTTTTTTCTTGTCGTAGCGCGCCTTTGCCTTTGCAGCACGCTTCTGTTTTGCTGCGGCAGCTTTTGCACTTTTGGAATGCTGAGCGCTGCTGGCGCCGCCGCTGACCAGCAGATCTTCATCAAGTTGTTTTTTTGCCATATTTATTTC
>ERZ1090878.211-NODE-211-length-32902-cov-5.637136_pt1 | contig 32902 bp, 46 predicted proteins | sample MGYA00478473_ERZ1090878 | MGnify/ENA primary metagenome ERZ1090878 (study PRJEB33644, sample SAMEA5815720) | chicken gut metagenome | biome: Chicken; feature: Gastrointestinal Tract; material: Caecum | place: Ireland | collected 2019-01-01 | study: A study of the... | reverse complement strand
GATCAAGACCAAGACCTTCGCTGGCTTCCTCAAGTCTGTTGAGGCCACCGGCAAGAGCCTGGTTGTTACCCCCGAGGTTCGCACGAACGTTGTCAAGTCCGCGGCTAACATCCCGGGCGTGCGCACGACGATCGCGTCTACCCTCAATGTTTACGAAGTCCTCAACGCCGACAAGTTCATCATCGACAAGGCGGCTGTTGAGAAGCTGCAGGAGGTGTACGCATAATGAAGTTCGCTTACGATATTATCAAGAAGCCGGTCATCACCGAGCGTTCCATGATGGGTTCTCAGAACAACAAGTACACCTTCGAAGTTGCCATTGACGCTGGCAAGATCGAGATCAAGAAGGCTGTGGAAGAGATCTTCGGCGTAAAGGTTGCCAAGGTCAACACCATCAAGCTGCCGGGCAAGTGGAAGCGCATGGGCGTCCACGTCGGCAAGCGCCCCGACATCAAGAAGGCGGTCGTCACCCTGACCCCGGATTCCAAGGGCATCGAGCTTTTTGAGAACATGATGTAAAAACGTATAGGAGGGACTCCGTCCCCCCTATATACGGAAAAAGTTCCGAAGAAACTTTTTCCGATACCCCCCTCGCGTTTGCACGCAAACGCGGTTCGGGACACAAGGTGAATTTCGCCAAAGGCGAAAGAGAAGGTCCCCTGGGGGACGTGTCCCGAAGCAGTGGAGTTTTGATCGGGCAAAGCTCGATCAAAACAGCGCCCCTGCGGGGCGATTGAATGACGCGAACCCGGTTCGCGTATGTATGGGGATGTCACCCCGATAAGAAACAGATTCTAAGGAGTTGAAAATCCAAATGGCTATCAAGACTTTCAACCCGACGACGCCCTCGCGCAGAAATATGACTGTGCTTTCTTACAAGGGTCTGTCTAAGGTGAAGCCCGAGAAGAGCCTTCTCGAAAAGGTCAAGAAGACCGCTGGCCGCAACAGCTACGGCCGCATCACCGTTCGTCACATTGGCGGCGGCAACAAGAAAAAGTACCGTATCATCGACTTCAAGCGCCAGAAGCTGGATATGCCGGCAACCGTTATGACGCTCGAGTACGATCCGAACCGCTCCGCGAACATCGCGCTGGTTCAGTATGAGGACGGCGTTAAGGCTTATATCCTCGCGCCGGAAGGCCTCAAGATCGGCGATCAGGTCGTTTCTTCCGCCAACGCGGATATCAAGCCCGGCAACTGCCTGCCGGTTGCCAATATCCCGGTTGGTACTATGATCCACAACATCGAGCTGTACCCCGGCAAGGGCGCGCAGCTGGTTCGTTCCGCAGGCGTCGGCGCTCAGCTGATGGCAAAGGAGAACGGCAAGGCGATGGTTCGTCTGCCCTCCGGTGAGCTGCGTTACGTCCGTCTGGAGTGCAAGGCAACCATCGGCGTTGTCGGCAACTCCGACCACTCCAACGTTCAGATCGGTAAGGCTGGCCGTACCCGTCACATGGGTATCCGTCCGACCGTCCGCGGTTCTGTTATGAACCCGTGCGATCACCCGCACGGCGGCGGCGAAGGCAAGAGCCCGATCGGTCGTCCCAGCCCGGTTACCCCGTGGGGCAAGCCGGCGATGGGTTACAAGACCCGCAAGAAGAACCACCGCACGGATAAGCAGATCGTGCGTCGTCGCAACGGCAAGTAAGAAAGGAGTTAACGTAATATGGGCAGAAGTGTCAAGAAGGGCCCTTTTGTGGCTCCTGAGCTTATCAAAAGAGTCGTTGAAATGAATGAAAAGGGCGAGAAGAAGGTCCTCAAGACCTGGTCCCGCGCTTCCACGATCTTCCCGGAGTTCGTCGGTCACACCTTCGCGGTGCACGACGGCCGCAAGCATGTTCCGGTGTATGTCACTGAGGACATGGTTGGTCACAAGCTGGGCGAGTTTGCTCCCACCCGTACCTACAAGGGTCACGCGGGCAGCAAGACCTCCAATAACGGCAAGTAAGGAGGAGTTAAGGAAACATGGAAGCAAAAGCAATCGTACGCAACGTGCGCATGACCCCGCGTAAGATCAAGCTGATCTGCGATCTGATCCGCGGCAAGGATGCGGGCGAAGCGATGGCTATCATCATGAATACCCCCAAGGCGGCCTGCGAGCCGATGGAGAAGCTCCTCAAGAGCGCAGTCGCCAATGCCGAGAACAACCACGGCATGAACACCGATAAGCTGTACGTTAAGGAAGTACACGTCGGTCCCGGCCCGATCATGAAGCGCGTTATGCCGCGTGCACAGGGCCGTGCATTCAGAATCCTCAAGAGAACCTCGCACATCACGCTGGTTCTTGGCGAGAGAGAATAAGGGAGGGTAATCAATGGGCCAGAAAGTAAATCCGAACGGTCTCCGTGTCGGCGTTATCAAGAATTGGGATTCCCGTTGGTTCGCAAAGGACAATGCGTTCGGCGACCTCCTCGTGGAAGACTACAACATCCGTAAGGAACTGAAGAAGCGTCTGTACGACGCAGGCGTTCCGGCGATCGAGATCGAGCGCAAGAACGACGAAATCAAGATCATGATCCAGTGCGCGCGTCCCGGCATGGTTGTCGGCCGCGGCGGCGAGGACATCAAGAAGCTCGAGGAAGAGCTCACCAAGAAGTACGGCAAGAAGGTTCGCTGCTCGATCATCGAGATCAAGAACCCGGACACCAATGCAACTCTGGTTGCTGAGAACATTGCGGCTCAGCTCGAGAAGCGCATCGGTTTCCGCCGTGCAATGAAGCAGTCCATGGGCCGTGCAATGCGCATGGGCGCCAAGGGCATCAAGGTTTCCTGTGCAGGCCGTCTGGGCGGCGCGGAAATCGCTCGTACCGAGCACTACCACGAGGGCACCATTCCGCTGCAGACCCTGCGTGCGGATATCGACTATGGCTTTGCCGAGGCCGCGACCACCTATGGCCGCATCGGCGTTAAGGTTTGGATCTACAAGGGTGAGGTCCTCCACGGCGGTCCGCGTCTGGGCCGTTCCATCGAGGCTCCGAAGCCCGCTTTCGAGCGCCGCGAGCGTCGCGGTGGCCGCGATGACCGCCGTGGCGGCCGCCGTGATTTCAATCGCGGTGAGCGTCGCGCACCCCGCCAGGAAGGAGGCAACCGCTAATGCTGCTCCCCAAGAGAGTTAAATACCGTCGCGTGCATCGTGGCCGCCTCAAGGGCAAGGCCATGCGCGGCAATTTCGTATCCAACGGCGATTTCGGCCTGCAGGCTACCGAGCCCTGCTGGATCACCTCGAACCAGATTGAGGCTGCTCGTATCGCTATGACCCGTTACACCAAGCGTGGCGGTCAGGTTTGGATCAAGATTTTCCCCGACAAGCCGGTAACCGAGAAGCCGGCCGAGACCCGAATGGGTTCCGGTAAGGGCTCGCCCGAGTACTGGGTTGCGGTCGTAAAGCCCGGCCGCGTGCTGTTTGAAATCGCCGGCGTTTCCGAAGAGGTCGCCCGCGAGGCCCTGCGTCTGGCAAGCCACAAGCTGCCGTGCAAGACCAAGTTCGTTGCCCGTGAGACCAAGAATGGCGGTGAAGCATGATGAAGGCATCTGAGATCAGAGAACTGACGGCCGAGGAGCTGGCTGCAAAGCTGGGCGACCTGAAGAAGGACCTCTTCAACCTCCGTCTTCAGCTCGCTACCAATCAGCTCGACAACACCAACAAGATCACTGAGGTCAAGCGCGACATTGCGCGTGTCAACACCGTAATCCGTGAGAAGCAGCTCGCGGAGAAGGCGTAATAGGAGGGAAACGAATTGAGCGAAAGAGCATTACGCAAGACGCGTGTCGGCAAGGTCGTTTCCGATAAGATGGACAAGACCATTGTCGTTGCAATCGAGGATCGCGTGGCGCATCCTCTGTATAAGAAGGTTATTCCGCACACCTACAAGCTGAAGGCGCACGACGAGAACAACGAGTGCCGCATCGGCGACAAGGTGAAGGTGATGGAGACCCGCCCGCTGTCCAAGGATAAGCGCTGGAGACTGGTCGAAGTCATTGAGAAGGCAAAGTAAGGAGGAGAGCACATGGTTCAGCAGGAAACTTTTCTGCGTGCAGCTGACAACAGCGGCGCGAAGGAACTGAAGGTAATCCGTGTTCTCGGCGGCTCCGCACGCAAGTACGGCAACATCGGTGACGTAGTCGTCTGCTCGGTGCGCAAGTGCACCCCGGGCGGCGGCGTGAAGAAGGGCGACGTCGTTAAGGCTGTCATCGTCCGCACCGTCAAGGGCCTGCGCCGCGCGGATGGCAGCTACATCCGCTTTGACGAGAACGCCGGCGTTATCATCCGTGATGATAAAAACCCCCGCGGCACCCGTATCTTTGGGCCTGTCGCTCGTGAGCTGCGCGATAAGGACTATATGAAGATCCTGTCGCTTGCTCCGGAAGTACTGTAAGGAGGTCGCCAAGAAATATGAATACTCTGCATGTTAAGACGGGCGACACCGCAGTCGTTCTTTCCGGCAAGGAAAAGGGCAAGCGCGGCAAGGTTCTGTCCGTAAACCCGAAGAAGGGTATGGTTGTTATCGAAGGTGTGAACATGATCAAGTGCCACACCAAGCCCCGCCGTCAGGGTGAAACCGGCGGCATCATCGAGCGCGAGGGCGCGCTGCGTGCGTGCAAGGTTATGCGTGTTTGCCCGAAGTGCAACAAGCCGACCCGCCCCGCGCACAAGTTCGCTGAGAACGGTGCAAAGCTGACGGTGTGCAAGCACTGCGGCGAGACGCTTTAAGAAGAGGAGGCAAGCAATAAATGGTTCCGAATATGAAAGCCAAGTATACTGCGGATGTTGCGCCTGCTCTGATGAAGAAGTTCCAGTACAAGAGCACGATGCAGATCCCGACCATCGACAAGATCGTCGTTAACGTCGGTTGCGGCAAGGAAGCAAACGGTAACTCCAAGGTTATCGAGTCCGTTGTCCGCGACATCGCAGCCATCACCGGCCAGAAGCCGGTTGTCACCCACGCCCGCAAGTCGGTTGCGAACTTTAAGCTCCGCGAGGGCATGCCGGTTGGCGTCAAGGTTACCCTGCGCCGTGACCGCATGTGGGAGTTCCTCGATCGTCTGTTCAACGTAGCGCTGCCGCGCGTGCGCGACTTCCGCGGCATCAACGGCGACGCATTCGACGGCCGCGGCAACTATGCCCTGGGCCTGAAAGAGCAGCTGATCTTCCCGGAAATTTCCTACGATCAGATCGACAAGATCCGTGGTATGGATATCGTTATCTGCACCACCGCAAAGACCGACGAAGAAGCCAAGGAGCTGCTTACGCTGATGGGCGCTCCGTTTGAGAAGTAAGGGAGGAGAAACAACATGGCTAAGAAGGCAATGATCCTCAAGCAGCAGGCGAAGCCCAAGTTCTCTACCCGCGCTTACAACCGCTGCAAGATCTGCGGCCGTCCGCACGCTTACCTGCGTGATTTCGGTATCTGCCGTATCTGCTTCCGCGAGCTGGCTTACAAGGGCCAGATCCCGGGCGTTCGCAAGGCTTCCTGGTAAGACTTGCGTCGATAGAAAACGACAAAAAGCGGGCGCCCCGGCGCCCGCTTTTCGCAAATCCTGCCGAAGGGTGTCGGCAAGGGCGGTTTTGTTGCGTTTTGACGGGAACGAAAGCCGAATATTTTTGAAAAATAGTCATTTTGGTGCTTGCCAATGCGCGAAAAACCATGCTATAATTAGTCGATAGCCCGCCCATGCGGGCTTGTCGGCTGTAATTATAAAACACAGCATACCCCCAGCCGCTGTCCGTGGAAGGGCCACAGGCAGTGTAAAGAAAAGTGGGAGGCAAACAGGTCAATCAAGAGGGGACCCAACCCAGCCCCGCTCCGATTGCTGCACTACCCCCAAACTTCTTGAAAAGGAGAGCATTTATGCAGATCACTGATCCTATCGCGGATATGCTGACCCGTATCCGCAACGCCGGCAATGCTCGTCATGCCAGCGTGGACGTACCCGCGTCCAAGATGAAGAAGGCAATTGCCCAGATCCTGCTCGACGAGGGCTATATCAAGTCCTTCGAGGTTGTAGAGGGCAACACCCAGGGCATCATCCGCATCACGCTCAAGTATGTGGACGGCCGCCAGAAGGCTATCACCGGCCTCAAGCGCGTTTCCAAGCCCGGCCTGCGTGTGTATGCCGGCGCTCAGGAGCTTCCGAAGGTGCTCCGCGGCCTTGGTATTGCCATCATTTCCACGTCGAGAGGCATCATAACCGACAAGAAGGCCCGCGAGCTGAATGTCGGCGGCGAAGTCCTCGCATTCGTATGGTAAGGGGAGGTATAAAATATGTCTCGAATTGGTAGAATGCCGATTGCCATCCCGTCCGGTGTGGAGGTCAAGATCGACGGCCATGTCGTAACGGTCAAGGGCGCAAAGGCAACCCTTACCCGCGAAATCCACCCGAACATCACCGTAGCGGTGGAGGGAAATGAAATTCTTGTCACCCGTCCGAACGATGACAAGCACAACCGTGCCCTGCACGGCCTGACCCGTTCGCTCGTTCACAACATGGTTGTCGGCGTAACCGACGGCTTTAAGAAGGAACTGAGCGTACAGGGCGTTGGTTACCGTGTACAGAAGCAGGGCAAGGATCTGGTTATGAACCTCGGTTACTCGCATCCGGTTACCATGAGCGAGATCGAGGGCATCACGATCGACGTTCCGAACCCGAACACGATCATCATCTCCGGTCCTGACAAGCAGAAGGTCGGCCAGTTTGCTGCGGAAGTCCGCGAGAAGCGTCCGCCGGAACCCTACAAGGGCAAGGGCATTCGCTACGCTGACGAGTATGTCCGCCGCAAGGAAGGCAAGACCGGCGCGAAGAAGAAGTAAGGAAAGGAGAGGCGAATTTAAATGGTTTCGAAGAAGGATTCCAACAAGGCGCGTCTGCAGCGCCACAAGCGCGTGCGCGCAAAGATCAGCGGTACTGCCGAGCGTCCGCGTCTGGACGTTTACCGTTCCGCAAAGAACATCTATGCACAGGTCATCGACGATGTCGCCGGTGTTACCCTCGTTTCCGCCTCGACTGCCGAGAAGGACTTCACCGAGTACGGCGGCAACAAGGACGCAGCCAAGAAGGTTGGCATGCTGGTTGCCGAGCGCTGCAAGGCCAAGGGCATTGAAAACGTCGTGTTCGACCGCGGCGGTTATCTGTACCACGGCCGCGTGAAGGAACTCGCGGAAGGTGCCCGTGAGGGCGGCCTGCAGTTTTAAGTCGGGAGGAGGTAAAACATGGCTCAGTTTAACAGAAACGATAAGCGCGAGGACGAGTTCTCCGAGAACGTAGTAGCGCTCAACCGCGTTGCCAAGACCGTTAAGGGCGGCCGTATCTTTAAGTTTGCGGCGCTGGTCGTTGTTGGCGACGGCAAGGGCACGGTCGGTTTCGGCCTCGGTAAGGCTTCCGAGGTTCCGGACGCGATCCGTAAGGGCATCGAGGACGCCAAGAAGAACCTCGTTAAGATTTCGCTGAAGGGCACCACCATCCCGCATGAGGTGATCGGTGAGTTCGGCGCGGGCCGCGTTCTGCTCAAGCCCGCTGCTCCCGGTACCGGCGTTATCGCCGGCGGCGCAGTTCGTGCGGTCGTTGAGGCTGCCGGCATCAAGGACATCCGTACCAAGTGCCTGCGTTCCAACAACCCGCAGAACGTTGTCACCGCAACGATGGAAGGCCTCAAGAGCCTGCGCGACGCTGCTCAGGTAGCGGCTGTTCGCGGCAAAGCCGTAGAAGAACTGTAAGAAAGGGGTAACTCACAATGGCTAACATGAAGATTACCCTGAAAAAGAGCCTGGTCGGCCGCTTGGATAAGCACATTGCGACCGCTCATTCTTTGGGGCTTAAGAAGATTAACGACGTAACCGTTCAGCCGGACAACGCGCAGACGCGCGGCAAGGTAAAGCAGATCGGTTACCTGCTCGAAGTTGTAGAGGAGGCGTAACCCATGAAGCTTCACGAATTATCGCCTGCCGCGGGTTCCACCAAGCCGGCTTACCGTAAGGGCCGCGGCGCTGGTTCCGGCAACGGCAAGACCGCAGGCCGCGGTCACAAGGGCCAGTGGGCCCGTTCGGGCGGCGGCGTCCGTCCCGGTTTTGAAGGCGGCCAGATGCCTTTGGCACGTCGTCTGCCGAAGCGCGGCTTCCACAATATTTTCGGCACCACCTACGCACCGGTCAATGTTTCCGCTCTGGAGAAGTTTGAAGACGGCACCGAGGTCACCGCAGAGTCCCTGCGCGAGGCTGGTATCGTCAAGAATGCTCTCGACGGCATCAAGATCCTTGGCAATGGTACGCTCACCAAGAAGCTGACGGTTAAGGCCGCAGCGTTCTCTGCGTCCGCAAAGGAGAAGATCGAAGCCGCAGGCGGAAAGGCCGAGGTGATTTAAGGTGTTTCAGACCCTTAAAAACGCCTGGAGCATGCCCGAACTGCGCAAGAAGATCCTGTATACGCTGTTTATCCTGCTGATCTTCCGCTTCGGTTCGTGCATTCCCGTCCCGTTCATCAATACCACGCTGCTGTCCGAGTATTTCAATCAGGCGGCAGTCGGCGGTTCGATGCTCGGTTATCTGGATATGTTCACCGGCGGCGGTCTGTCCAATGCGACAATCTTCGCCATGTCCATCACGCCCTATATCAATGCGTCCATTATCCTGCAGCTGCTGACCGTTGCCATCCCCGCTCTCGAGCGCATGGTCAAGGACGGCGGCGAGGAAGGCCGCAAGAAGATCGCTTCCTGGACCCGCTATCTGGCGGTTATCCTGGGCCTTCTGCAGGGCTTCTCTTACTATGCATTGCTGCGCAACCAGGGCTTCCTGTCCAACACAGGCGTGCTGGCCGGCGCTGCAATCATCCTGACCTTTACCGCTGGTACCGCGCTGATCATGTGGCTGGGCGAGCACATCACCCAGAACGGCATCGGCAACGGTATCTCGATCATCCTGTTTGCCGGTATCGTTTCCCGCGGCCCGTCGCTGCTGCGCACGCTGTGGAACTTGGTGCAGACGGGCGGTCAGGGTGTCCTGTCGGCTGTGCTGATGGTTGTCATCGGTCTGGCCGTCGTGGTGTTCATCGTGTTCATGTCCAATGCGGAGCGCCGTATTCCGGTGCAGTACGCAAAGCGTGTGGTTGGCCGCAAGATGTACGGCGGTCAGTCCACCCACCTGCCGATCAAGGTCAACGCATCCGGCGTTATGCCGATCATCTTCGCGTCGTCCATCCTCTCCCTGCCGCAGACCATCTCGATGTTCTGGCAGCCGGAGACGGGTACGGTCGGCTATCACATCCTGAACCTGTTCTCGCAGGCCAATCCGTTCTATATCGTGGTTTACGGCCTGCTGATCCTTGCGTTTGCGTATTTCTACGCATCCATCCAGTTCAACCCGATCGAGATCGCCAACAACCTCAAGAAGAACGGCGGCTTTATTCCGGGCTTCCGTCCGGGCAAGCCGACTTCGGACTTCATCACCAAGGCGCTGGGCAAGGTCACCTTCGTCGGTGCCATCTTCCTGGCAATCGTTGCGATTCTGCCGCTGATCGTTGGTGCGATTTCCCCCACGCTGTCCAATGTGGCGCTGGGCGGCACCTCGGTCATCATCGTGGTCGGCGTTGCGCTTGACACGGTCAAGCAGTTGGAGGCGCAGATGCTTATGCGCCATCACAAGGGCTTCTTGGAATAATGCTGGAGGCGTATTAAAAAGTGAAATTGATTTTACTGGGCGCTCCGGGCGCCGGCAAGGGAACACTTGCATCCTATCTGATTGAGAAGATGGGCATTCCCAGCATCTCCACTGGCAATATCCTGCGTGAGGCAATCAAGAACAACACCCCTCTCGGCCAGCAGGCCAAGGGCTTCATGGATGCCGGCCAGCTTGTGCCGGATGACCTGGTGATCAACCTGCTGAAGGAGCGCATCGCGCAGCGTGACTGCAAGAGCGGCTTCATTCTGGACGGTTTCCCGCGCACCATTCCGCAGGCGGAAGCGCTGGACAAGGTTGCCGATATCGATTGCGCCCTCTCCCTCGAGGTACCCTACGAGGTCATTGAGAAGCGCATGACCGGCCGTCGCGTGTGCCTGCGCTGCGGCGCAACCTACCACATCGAGGCAAATCCGCCGCGTGTGGAAGGCGTATGCGATATCTGCGGCGACAAGCTGGTCATCCGCAGCGACGATCAGCCGGACGTTGTCCGTCGTCGTCAGGAGACCTATCATGAGCAGACCGAGCCGCTCAAGGGCTACTATGAAGCCCAGGGCAAGCTCAAGAGCATCGACGGTACGCAGGGCATCCGGGAAACCGAGAAGCTCGCGGTTGCCGCGCTGGGTCTGTAAGCTATGATACGCATTAAAACTGAGCAGGAGCTCGAACGGATGCGCGTTGCCTGCCGCCTGACCGCCATTGCGCGCAAGGCGGCGGCGGACGCCGTCCACCCCGGTGTCACTACGGGCGAAATTGACCGGATTGTCCGCAAGACGATCGAGGAGGCGGGCGGCAAGCCCTCCTTCCTCGGTTACGCCGGCTTTCCCGGCAGCGCCTGTGTATCGATCAACGACGAGGTCATTCACGGCATTCCTTCGGATACCCGCGTGGTACACGAGGGCGATATCGTGAAAGTTGACGTCGGCGCCTATATCGGCGGCTACCACGGCGACTGTGCCTGCACCGTACCCTGCGGTGAGGTCAGCGACGAGGCAAAGCGTTTGATCGAGGTGACCCGGCAGAGCTTCTATGAGGGTATCAAATTTGCCCGCGAGGGCTATCGCGTTTCGGATATCTCCGCAGCCGTGCAGGCTTATGTGGAGAAAAACGGATTTTCGGTCGTGCGCGCTTACGTCGGTCACGGCGTGGGCGAAAATCTGCACGAATCCCCCGAAGTGCCGAACTTTGGCCGCCCCGGCCACGGCCTCCGTTTGCAGCGCGGTATGACCATCGCAGTGGAACCCATGGTCAACGTGGGTGTGTATGACATCAAGGTCCTGCCGGACGGCTGGACCGTCAAGACCAAGGACGGCAAATTGTCCGCCCACTACGAAAACACCATTGCCATCACAGATGGAGAGCCGGAGATCATGACCAATATCGACGGCGAGGTACTGTAATGGCAGAGACTCATACAGCCGACATTGTCCTGTCGCTGACCGGAAGGGATAAAGGGCTTTTGATGCTGGTTGTCGCGGAAGAGGGGGATTTTCTTCTGCTGGCCAACGGGCGCGGCCGTCGGGCGGAAAACCCGAAGCGCAAGCGCCGCCGGCATGTCAGCCGTCAAGGCCGGTGCGATGAACGCACCCAGCGCAAGCTGCTGGAAAACGGCCGCCTGACCAACAGCGATATCCGTAAAGCGCTCGCCCTCTGGACGGGGGCGGAGGACGCAAACTGACCGAGGAGGGTATTCCATAAATGGCAAAAGATGATGTAATTGAACTGGAAGGTACCGTCATAGAGGCGCTGCCTAACGCGATGTTTCAGGTGGAGCTGCCCAACGGGCACAAGATCCTTGCCCATATTTCCGGCAAGCTCCGCATGAACTTTATCCGCATTCTCCCCGGCGACAAGGTCACCGTTCAGATGTCGCCCTACGACCTGACCCGCGGTCGTATCACTTGGCGTTCCAAGTAACAAAAAAGCGGGCGGAGGCGCGTATGTGACCCGAGCGCCAGTGGTCGCCGGTTTTCCGGTGTCCCATCCCACCAAAAATTTTGATGGAGGTAAAATGTCATGAAGGTAAGACCGTCTGTAAAGCCGATCTGCGAGAAGTGCAAGATCATCCGCCGCAAGGGCAAGGTTATGGTTATCTGCCAGAACCCGAAGCACAAGCAGAAGCAGGGATGATTTCGATCGAAACCACGCTTTCGATCGAGGCTGCCGACTGCGAATCGCGCCCTGCGGGCACAATTCTCCGTCGGTTTGTGTAAAAACCCACGCGCATGTCGCGGGTTTTTACGGCAACCGCGTGGCGGTTGCCTGATGAAATGCGCCTGACGGCGCAACAGTACGAAACCGGGTTTGCCCGTTTTCGGATAAATTGCCGCGCGAAAGGCGCGGGATGATGGTTTACGTGAACACGACAAGCACGCACGGCGAGTGCGGCGCTGCAGGGGCGGAGGCGGTCCCTATACTGTGTTTGCCAACACGCCTCAGTGTAACAAATCGGAGGTTATAGAAAATATGGCACGTATTGCCGGTGTTGACCTTCCCCGCGAGAAGCGCGTGGAGATCGGCCTGACCTATGTCTTCGGCATTGGCCGCAAGACGTCCAACGAGATCCTGAAGAAGACCGGTATCAATCCGGACACCCGCGTTAAGGACCTGACCGAAGAAGAAGCCGCTAAGCTGCGTGAAGTGATCGACCGCGACTACAACGTCGAGGGCGACCTGCGCCGCGAAATCGGTTTGAATATCAAGCGCCTGGTTGAAATCGGCTGCTACCGCGGCCTGCGCCACCGTCGCGGCCTGCCGGTTCGCGGCCAGCGCACCAAGACCAATGCGCGTACCCGCAAGGGCCCGAAGAAGACCATTGCGAACAAGAAGAAGTAAGGAGGGGAACGTATAAATGGCTAAGGTACAGAAGAAGGGCGCCGCGACTCGCACGCGCCGCCGCGAGCGCAAGAACATTGAAAAGGGCGCGGCTCACATCCGTTCCTCTTTCAACAACACTATCGTTACCATCACCGACCTGAACGGCAACGCGATTTCCTGGGCTTCCTCCGGCGAAATGGGCTTCCGCGGCTCGCGTAAGTCCACTCCGTTCGCTGCGCAGACCGCGGCTGAGACCGCTGCCGCTGCTGCGATGGAGCACGGCCTCAAGACTGTTGAAGTTTACGTTAAGGGCCCCGGTTCCGGCCGTGAGGCTGCGATCCGTGCGCTGCAGGCTGCTGGCCTCGAGGTTACCATGATCAAGGACGTAACCCCGATCCCGCACAATGGCTGCCGCCCGCCCAAGAGAAGAAGAGTCTAATAGAGGAGGAAACCGATAAATGGCTAAGAATACACAGCCCGTTCTCAAGCGCTGCAAGACGCTTGGTCTCTCCCCCGCGGTTCTGGGCTACTCCAAGTCCACCAAGCGTCAGCCCAAGCAGACCCGCCGTAAGCAGTCCGAGTATGGCATGCAGCTGGCTGAAAAGCAGAAGGTAAAATTCATCTACGGCGTTCTCGAGAAGCAGTTCCATGCTTACTACGAGAAGGCAGAGCGCAAGCAGGGCATCACCGGTGAGATCCTGCTGCAGGAGCTCGAGCGCCGTCTGGACAACGTTGTTTTCCGCATGGGCTTTGCCAACACCCGCCGCGAGGCGCGTCAGCTGGTAAACCACGCGCACTTCACCGTAAACGGCAAGCGCGTCAACATCCCGTCCTATCAGGTAAAGCCGGGCGATGTTGTTGCTGTCCGTGAGAAGTCCCGCACCTCCACCAAGTTCAAGACCCTGCTGGAGGAGAACGGCAAGAAGCAGTGCCCCAAGTGGATCGACAAGGCTAAGGACTCCTTCGAGGGCAAGATCGTTGCGATGCCGGCCCGCGATGACATCGACTACGATGTTGCAGAGCACCTCATCGTCGAGTTGTACTCGAAATAATAGACCCTCGCTTTTGGAGCTGGCGAGGTGTCTGCTTCGCCTGCTCCGCTTAAAGTTTCCAACCAACGTGAAGGAGGGTACCAAATGATCGAAATCGAAAAGCCGCGCATTGACTGTGAACAGCTCGCTGAGGACGGTTCTTACGGTAAGTTCGTCGTAGAGCCGCTGGAACGCGGATACGGCACCACGCTGGGTAACTCCCTGCGCCGCATCCTGCTCTCCTCGCTGCCCGGTACGGCAGCGTCCAGCATCAAGATCGCCGGCGTGCAGCATGAGTTCTCCACCATTCCGGGCGTTAAGGAAGACGTAACCGAGATTGTGCTGAACATCAAGGGCATCATTGCCAAGCTGCATTGCGACGGCCCCAAGACGGTCTACATCGAGGCCGCCGGTGAGGGCGAGGTCAAGGCCGGTGATATCCATGCCGACGGCGAGGTTGAGATTCTCAATCCCGACATGCACATCGCCACCCTGATGAGCGACGCGCGTCTGTCCATGGAGATCACGCTGACTTCCGGCCGCGGCTATGTCCCGGCGGAGAAGAACAAGCAGCATCAGACCTCCATCGGGGTCATTCCGGTGGATTCGATCTACACGCCGGTCTACAAGGTCAACTACACGGTGGAGAACACCCGTGTGCGCGACCTGACCGACTATGATAAACTCACGCTCGAGGTATGGACCGACGGCACGATCACCGCGCGCGACGCAGTTTCGCTCGGCGCGAAGGTCCTGCGCGACCACCTCGACCTGTTCGTCGACCTGTCCGAGGAGATCGGCTCCAAGTCCACGGTTGTGGAGAAGGCCGAAGCGCAGCACGATAAGGTGCTTGAAATGACCATTGAGGAGCTCGACTTCTCCGTGCGTTCGTTCAACTGCCTCAAGCGCGCAGGCATCAACACCGTCGAGGATCTGATCAACACTTCCGAAGAGGACATGATGAAGGTCCGCAACCTGGGCCGCAAGTCGCTCGAAGAGGTTATCGGCAAGCTGGAGGCCATGGGCCTGCATCTGGCCAAGTCCGAGGAATGATCCGGACGGTTGCTGCGTAACCGTACCGGTTCATAACAAGAACCACAATGCGGCGGCACGATAAGCCGCGCCGCCGCCTTTTACTTTATTTTGGAGGTAAACACGAATGGCTAACAATCGCAAGCTCGGCCGTCCGACGGACCACCGTATGGCTATGCTGCGTGCGATGGTGACCTACCTGCTGGAGAACGGCAAGGTTGAGACCACCGTTGCCCGCGCCAAGGAAGTCGGCCCGCTGACTGAGAAGATGATTACCCTTGGCAAGAAGAACACGCTGGCTTCCCGCCGTCAGGCGATGGCTTTCATCACCAAGGAAGCTGTTGTAGCAAAGCTGTTCTCTGAGATCGCGCCGGAGTATGCAAGCCGTAACGGCGGCTACACCCGCATCATCAAGACCGGTCCCCGCCGCGGCGACGCTGCCGAAATGGCGATCATTGAGCTGGTCAAGTAAAGACTGCTTTTCCAAAAAGGTTATCCAGTAGCGTGCTTACTGGATAACCTTTTTTTCATACCGGTGGGACGGGCAGCAATAAACAAATTTTAGAAAAAACACGTTTTCTGCACGAAATGCCTTGCATTTCGCTGGAAAACGTGATATACTAAGCACGTTCAGTAAGAAAGTAACCGTAAGGAGTGGCGCAAGCCACTCCTTACGCTTTGCTTGGAGTATTTTTTGAAGGAGGGACGGCTTTGCAGGCAAAGCAGATCGTCGCCCGCGTGGAGGAATTGGTCCGGCCCCTGTGCGAACAGGCCGGCGTTTCCCTGTGGGATGTGGAATTTGAAAAGGAAGGCGGACAGTATATGCTGACCGTCACCGTCGATCATCCGGACGGCGTGAACATCGACCAGTGCGAGCAGGTTTCGCGCGCGCTCGACCCGATGCTCGACGAAAAGGAATTTGACAGCATGCCGTCCTATACGCTGTGCGTATCCTCGGCAGGACTGTCGCGGCGGCTGAAAAAGCCCGAGCATTTTGCCGCGTTCCTCGGCCATACGGTTGAGGTCGGCTTCTATAAGCCGGTGGGCGGTGCAAAACAGGTCGAAGGCACACTGGTTGCCTATGAAAACGGTAATGTCACGCTGGAAACCGGCGGACAGCGCACGGTTTATGAGCCGGCGGATATTGCCGCTGTACGGCTCGCGGTCGAGATATAAGTAAGGAGTTTGATTGGAAAAAATGGTGAACGCAGAATTTTTTGACGCGCTGGAGCAGCTCGAAAAGGAAAAAGGCATCCCGGTGGACTATATGCTGGACCGCGTTGGTCAGGCACTGATCACCGCATATAAGCGCGACAACGACGGCATGACCGACAACGTGTTTGTCGAGCCCGACCGTGACAAGAAAACCATCCACATGTATGTGCGCAAGACCGTGGTCAAGGCGGAGGACCTCTACGAGCCGTATGAGGAGATCACGCTCGAAGAAGCCGCAGAGTACAAGAAAAACCCGATGGTAGGCGACATCATCGACATTGACATCCCGACCAAGTCGTTTGGCCGCATCGCAGCGCAGACGGCAAAGCAGGTCATCATTCAGGGTATCCGCGAGGCGGAGCGCGGCATGGTGATCTCTGAGTTCGAGAGCAAGGAGCATGAGATCCTGACCGGCGTCATCGCGCGCATCGATCCGCGTTCGGGCAATGCGTATCTGGATGTGGTTTCGGGCGGCGAGAAGAGCGAAGCGGTCCTGTCCGCGTCCGAGCAGGTGCGCGGCGAACAACTGGTCGAGGGCCAGCGCATCAAGGTCTATCTGATCGAGGTGCGCCGCGGCACGCGCGGCCCGCAGGTTGTGGTATCCCGCACGCATCCGGGTCTGGTCAAGCGTCTGTTCGAGCTGGAAGTGCCGGAAATTCATTCCGGTCTGGTTGAGGTCAAGAGCATTGCGCGTGAGGCAGGCAACCGCACCAAGATCGCTGTTGTCTCGCATGATGAAAATGTCGATCCGATCGGCGCTTGCGTCGGTACGCGCGGCGCGCGCGTGGCCAACATCACGAGCGAGCTGAACGGCGAGAAAATCGACATCATCAAGTGGAACGAAGACACCGCGCAGTTCGTTTCGGCGGCGCTCGCTCCGGCGGACGTCATCTCTGCGACCATGCAGGCGGATAACAAGTCCTGCCGCGTGATCGTACCGGACGATCAGCTGTCGCTGGCCATCGGCAAGGAAGGCCAGAACGCACGCCTTGCCGCCAAGCTGACCGGCTGCAAGATCGATATCGCTCCCGCATCTCAGGGCGAATAACATAACGGGGGTGCGGCAGAATATGGTGCAGAAGAAAATCCCCATGCGGCAATGCCTCGGCTGCCGCGAGCATTTTCCCAAGCGTGAGCTGATCCGTGTGGTGCGCTCGCCTGAAGGCGAGATCACGCTGGATTTCAAGGGCAAAGCGCCCGGGCGCGGCGCGTATCTGTGCGGCAAGCCGGAGTGCCTGAAAAAGGCGCGCAAGAGCCGTGCGATCGAGCGCGCGCTTTCCGTCACGGTGCCCGAAGAGGTCTACGATCAGCTGGAACAGCAGATGGAACAGGAGGGTGCGCATGGCGAATGATCCCTGCCTCGGTATGCTGGGGCTGGCGCGGCGCGCCGGCAAGCTGGCGGTTGGCGATGAACTGGTGCGTCAGCTTTGCGCCGACCATAAAGCGCGCTGCGTGCTGGTGGCTGCGGATGCTGGCGAAAGCACCGCAAAAAAAGCAGCACTGTATGCCGCGCGGGTGAGTGTGCCGTGCATCACGCTGCCGCACGGCAAGGACGAACTGGGTGCGGCGATCGGCAAGAACGGCTGCGCAGTGTGCGCGCTGAGCGACATCGGCATGGCAGCCGCCGCGATTGGAAAGCTCGCCGCCGCGCATGAGGAGTACGCGGATATCGCAGCAAAGCTGAGCGAAAAGAACGCGCGTATTCAGTCCCGCCGGGGGAAAAAGAAGCCCCGGAACCGGGAAACCCAGCCAGCGGTGGAGGAAAAGCCTTCCGCTCCCGCAAGAGCGCGCCGCAAGCCGGATGGCAAACGCACAGCATCGCATCGACCGGATGACAACCGGCGCACGGCTGCGCGCCGTCCGTCGGAGCGCAGAGGCCGCGCCGTCTCGCAGCATAAACCGAGCGAAAATAAACGCGCAAAGCGCGTATTAAATAGAAAATCCCCGCGCAGCGAAGCAGAGCGGTGATTTTCATCCCATACACCGGCTTTGCCGAAGTATGCGGTATCAGAGCGAAGCAAAGTGTCGCGCATCGGAACTTTGCGCAGCTTCGGATGCATCCGCGCATCGCGCGGCGCATCTCACTCGATTGAAAGCGTGGTTTCAATCGAAATTTCGATAAGGAGGAGTTGCCCATGGCAATAGAGAATAAATATCGGGTGCACGAGGTCGCCAAGGACTTCGGCGCATCGACCAAGGAGATTACCGAGATCCTGACCGAGTACTGCACGACCCCCAAGAACCATATGCAGGTGCTCGGCGATGAGGAACTGAGCGTCATTTTTGAATATATGACGCAGCATCATCAGGTCGCCGATCTGGAGCAGGTGCTGAATAATCAGGCATCGTCCGGTGCGGCTGCCAAGACCGAAAAGACCGAGAAGCCTGCAAAGGATCAGGCGGCATCGGATGCGCAGAAGGACGCGAATGCGCCCAAGGAAGCCAAGCCGGAAAGTGAAAAGCCGGCGCAGCCGGCTTCGTCCAAGGTTAAGCAGGTGCACCGCATCGACACCCGCGGCACCGGCGATGTCAACCTCGCCAAGTACGACGACCACGTCGATAAGCTGGTGGACGCCAAGGCCGAGCGCATGGAATCCCGCGGCCAGAAAAAGCAGAAGCTGACCAAGAAGTCCGACCAGCGCTCCAAGCCCTTCGGCAATAAGCGCCGTCAGGAGGAGCAGGAAAAGATGAAGCGCTTGCAGCGTCAGCAGCAGATGGCGGCGCTCAAGAAGATCCCGGTCAAGGTCATGATCCCGGACGAGATTTCGGTCGGTGAGCTGGCCTCCCGCATGAAGCGCACCGCAGCGGACGTTATCAAGGGCCTCATTAAGCTGGGCGTGATGGCTTCCATTTCCGAGATTATCGACTTTGACACTGCGGCCATCGTTGCCGAGGAAATGGGCTGCAAGGTCGAAAAGGAAGTACACGTCACCATCGAGGAACGTCTGTTTGACGAGCACGAGGACAGCGAGGACGAACTGCAGCCGCGCGATCCGGTCGTTGTCGTTATGGGTCACGTTGACCACGGCAAGACCAGCCTGCTCGACGCAATCCGCAAGACCAAGGTGACCGAGGGCGAGGCCGGCGGCATCACCCAGCACATCGGTGCATATCGCGTGCAGGTAAGCGGCAAGCCAATCACCTTCCTCGATACCCCGGGCCATGCGGCGTTTACGTCTATGCGTGCCCGCGGCGCACAGGTCACCGATATTGCCATTCTGGTTGTTGCGGCGGACGACGGCGTGATGCCGCAGACCATCGAAGCCATCAACCACGCTAAAGCGGCAAACGTGCCGATCATCGTGGCGGTCAACAAGATCGACAAGCCGGGCGCAAACCCGGATCGTGTGCTCCAGCAGCTGACCGAGTACGAAATCGTCCCCGAGGAGTGGGGCGGCGACACGATTGTGTGCCAGATCTCGGCAAAGTTCGGTCAGGGCATTGAGAACCTGCTCGAAATGGTGCTGCTGACTGCGGAAATGGCTGACCTCAAGGCCAACCCGAACCGCAAGGCACATGGTACGGTCATCGAAGCCAAGCTCGACAAGGGCCGCGGCCCGGTGGCGACGCTGCTGGTGCAGAATGGTACACTGCATGCGGGCGACACGGTCATCGCCGGTACGGCGGTGGGCCGCGTGCGTGCCATGACCAACGACGACGGCAAGAAGATTCAGGAAGCCGGTCCGTCCGTTCCGGTCGAGATCATCGGTCTGGCCGAGGTGCCGGGCGCGGGCGACATTTTCGACGCAGTAGACGACGAGAAGATGGCGCGCGAGTTGGTCGAGCAGCGTAAGGACAAGGAAAAGGAAGAGCGCAACAAGCAGTTCCACAAGGTCACGCTCGACAACCTGTTCGCCTCCATTCAGGAAGGTGAGATGAAGGAGCTGAACATCATCGTCAAGGCCGACGTACAGGGTTCGGTCGAGGCGATCCGTTCCTCGCTCGAAAAGCTCTCGAACGACGAAGTGCGCGTCAAGGTCATCCATGGCGCGGTCGGCGCGATCAACGAGTCCGACGTTATGCTGGCGGCAGCGTCCGGTGCGATCATCGTCGGCTTCAATGTGCGTCCTGACCGCACGGCCACCGACTCCGCTGCGCAGCAGGGCGTGGATATGCGCATGTACCGCGTAATTTACGATGCGATCGAGGAAATGGAGCAGGCCATGAAGGGCATGCTCGAACCCAAGTTCAAGGAAGTCGTGCTCGGCCACGCCGAAGTGCGGCAGGTATTCAAGATCACGGGCGCGGGCGCGGTTGCCGGCTGCTATGTGCAGGACGGCAAGATCCAGCGCAACGCCGAGGTGCGCGTAGTGCGTGATGGCATCGTGTTCCACGAAGGCCACCTCAACACGCTCAAGCGCTTCAAGGACGATGTCAAGGAAGTTGCGTCCGGCTATGAGTGCGGCATGAGCATCGAGAACTATAACGACATCAAGGAGCAGGATATCATTGAATGCTTCGTGATGGAAGAAGTAAAACAGTAATGTCAGCGGCTTGGGATTGCGGTGCCGCAGCGCCGCAATTTCAATTCCCCACAAAACCGGGGCTTTGCCTCGGTTTTGTACCCCTGCTTCGGGACACGTGTCCCGAACCGCCCTTGCTGTGCAAGGGCGAGGGGGTTATCGAAACAAGTTTCTCCCGGAACTTGTTTCGTATCTAAGGGGGACTGGTCCCCCTTAGACCCGTTCCGAAAGGAGGAGTGAACATGTCTACACGAATTGACCGCATTTCGGAAGAAGTGATGAAGGCGCTGGCCGAAGCCATGCGTGAAGTCAAGGACCCGCGCGTGCAGAACGGGCTGGTGTCGGTCGTGCACTGCGAGGTCACGAACGATCTGCGCTATGCCAAGTGCTATATCTCGGTGCTGGGCAGCGAACAGCAGGCCAAAGAGGTTATGAAGGGCCTAAAATCCGCCGCAGGCTGGCTGCGGCGTGAGGTAGGCCATAAGGTGCAGCTGCGCTATGCGCCCGAGCTGGTGTTCGAGCTGGTTAACTCGATCACCCACGGCGCGCACATTTCGGAAATGCTGCATGAACTGAAAAGCGAGGGCAAGCTCGGAGGGGAGGACGAGGAATGACCGTGGACGTTGCGGGCGCTGCCGCGGCGCTGCAAGGCGCGGACGATATCCTCATCCTGAGCCACCGCCGCCCGGACGGCGACACTGCGGGCTGCGCAGGCGCGCTGTGCCGCGCGCTGCGGCAGATCGGCAAGACGGCTTATATTCTGGAAAACCCCGAGATCACCAAGCGGTATATGCCGCTGATCGTGCCGTGTTATCCGCCGGAGGGCTTCCAGCCGCAGTTTGTGGTTTCCACCGATATTGCGGAGGAAAAGCTGTTCCCGGATACGGCGGAGCCGTACAAGGGCAAGGTCGATCTGGTGATCGACCACCACCGCTCGAACCTCGGTTTCGGCAAGCAAAATCTCGTCCGACCGGACGCGGGCGCGTGCGCCGAGGTGCTGTATGATGTGATTATGGCGCTGGGCGTGAAGCTGACCACCGACATCGCCGAGTGCGTTTATATCGGCGTATCAACCGATACGGGCTGCTTTAAGTTTTCCAACACGACCGCGCACACCCACGCGGTTGCGGCGGCGTGCCTGACCGCGGGCATCGACGGGGGCGAGATCAACCGCGCCCTGTTCGAGACCAAAACCATGCCGCGCTTCCAGATGGAGCGCATCATCTTCGACACGATGGAGTTCTATGAGGACGGCGCCATTGCGGTCGCGGTGCTGTGGCGCGCAGACATTGACCGCACAGGTGCGGATATGGATGATCTGGACTCGATCGCGTCGCTCACGCGCCAGATCGAGGGTGTGCAGATTGGCATTACGCTGACCGAAAACAAGGACGGCACGGTCAAGGCTTCGGTGCGCACGACCAAGGAAATGGACGCATCTGCGATTTGCAGGAAGTGCGGCGGCGGCGGACACATCCGCGCGGCCGGCGCAAGTTTTGATTGCGGCATGGACGAGGCCAAGGCGGCCATGCTGAAAGCCGCGCAGGAGCAGTACCATGCGGCAAAGTGAGCTTTGCGGCATCCTGCTGATGGACAAGCCGCAGGGCTTCACCTCGCACGACGTGGTCGCCAAGCTGCGCGGCATTCTGCACACGTGCCGCATCGGTCACGGCGGTACGCTCGACCCGCTGGCGACCGGCGTGCTGCCGGTGTTTGTCGGCGGAGCGACCAAGGCGGCGGATTTCGCCGCCGCGCAGGATAAGGAATATGTCGCGGGCTTTACGCTGGGCTTTGAGACCGACACGCAGGATGTGACGGGTGAAATCCTGCGCCGCAGCGGTCAAACCGCGACGCGCGATGAGGTTACGCAGGCAGCGGCGCGCTTTTTGGGTGCGCAGCAGCAGGTGCCGCCGATGTATTCGGCGGTCAAGGTGAACGGGCAAAAGCTCTATGACCTCGCCCGCAAGGGCAAGGAGGTCGAGCGGCCCGCGCGTGACATTTTCGTGCGCGAGATGATGCTCACGGACTTTGACGAAGCATCCCAGCAGGGCACGCTGCGGCTGTGCGTCAGCAAGGGTACCTATGTGCGCACGCTGGTGTGCGATATGGGTGCGTCGCTCGGCACGCTGGCGGTGATGCATAGTCTGGTGCGGACGCGCGCAGGCGCGTATCCGCTGGACGCCTGCCATACCTTCGACGAGGTAGAGCGGGCGATGCAGGACGGTACGGTGCAGGATTTGCTGCTGCCGGTGGACGGCTTGTTTGCCGAGCATCCCGCGGTCGCGCTAACCGACGAGGGCGCGGAACGCATCGCGCGCGGCGCGGTGGTTTTTCCGCGGCAGGCGGCAGGACTGCCCGAAACCGAGGGCGCGCTGTGCCGCGTCTATCATGGCGATCGCTTTCTCATGCTCGGACAGGTGCGCGCGCTCGATAAGGGCGGGCTGGGCCTGTTCGTCTATAAGAATTTTCGATAAAACAGACCTGCCAGCGGGCAGGGGTTCAGAAGGGGGCAGCCCTATGCAGGAATATCAAAAGCCGCGCGCGATTGCGCTGGGTTATTTTGACGGCGTTCATCTGGGGCATCAGGCGCTGATGGAGCGCGCGGTCGAGCGCGCGAAGCAGATTGGCGGCACGAGCGCGGTGTTTACCTTTGACGTACATCCGGATTCGGTCGTGCTGGGGCGGCAGGTGCCGCTGCTGACGGCCAACGCCTATCGCCGCGAGGAGATCAAAAAGCTCGGCGGTGTGGACGAGGTCATTTTCGGCCACTTCGACGAGCATATGCAGCACATGGACTGGCGCGACTTCATCCATAAAATGCTGATCGGACAGTTCGGCGCGCGCTGGATCATTTCGGGCCGCAACAACCGCTTCGGTTATAAGGGACAGGGCAATGCCGTGGGCATGGCGGAGGAATGCAAAAAGGCCGGCATCGGCTATGACTGCATCGAGGACGTCAAGGTGGACGGCATCGTGGTTTCCTCGACCTATATCCGGCAGTTGATCTCGCAGGGTGATATGGAGGGCGCGGCGCGCTTTCTCGGTCATCCGTACACCGTGACTGGCGTAGTGGAGCACGGCCGCCGCGTGGGCACGAGCGTACTCAAGGTGCCGACCGTCAATCTGGCGCTGCCGCCGGAAATGGCGCTGCCGCCTTACGGCGTATATGCGACGCGGGTGCTGGTGGGCGAAAAGAGTTACATCGCCGCGACCAACATCGGCATCAAGCCGACCTTTTTGGACGGCGGTGCACCGACCATCGAGCCGCATCTGCTCGATTTTGCGGGCGATTTGTACGGCAAGATGATTCACGTCGAGCTGCACAAGTTCCTGCGGCCGGAAAAACGGTTTGAGTCAGCCGAGGCGCTGCGCGCCGCGATTGACGAAAACGTACAGCAGACGCGGGAATTTTTTGCAAAATAAACTAAAAGATCAAACGGGCGGCATCGAAGGATGCCGCCCGTTTGATTTTGTGCTGTCAGCAAGACAAAGAGAAAGGGCTGCCCCCAGTGGACAGCCCCGTGAAAGAGAATGGTATAAAGAGAAAAGGTAATTGGGAAATAATCAAAAAAGGGGAAAGTGCGCGGCCTTAGCGGGAAGCGCGGCGCGAAGAGTAGTCCACACCGACATGGAACAGCGCGCTGTTGACACGGTAGGCATCGGACATCATCTGACCGAGAGCTTCAAAATAAGAGAATTTCTTGCGCATAGGAATGACCTCCTTTTCCTGTCGTGCGACTGACTTTACTTTCATTTGATGATTCTATTATAGTTATTTTACATAAAACCGCAAGATGAAATTTATTCAATATTTCCGAAAAATTGAAAAAATTATTGTTCAAAATAACCATTTGCGAATTGATAAATTACACAATACAAGCAAACTTGGGCGATAAAAAACAAAAACCCAAAAAGAAAGGCTCTGACGGGAACAATCCGGCTGTCTGGTTCGTGTTGTTGGCAGAAAGGAGGATGGAGCAAGATGCAAACCAACCTGCGTTCGGACGCATTTCTGTGTGAGGCGATGGAGCATTGCGGAGACGCGGTTTATCGGCTGGCGCTGTGTCGGCTGGGTGGGCGCGCGGATGCGGAGGACGTGCATCAGGAGGTCTTTCTCCGGCTGCTGCGGGACACGACCGACTTCCGCGATGACGAGCACCTGAAAGCGTGGCTGCTGCGCGTGACGGTCAACTGCTGCAATGATTTGTGCCGCTCGGCGTGGTTCAAACGCACCGCACCGCTGGAAGCGGCGCCCGATGCCGCTGCCCCGGTGCATGATGGACACGACGAACTCTGGCAGGCGGTGCGCGCGCTGCCGGACGATTTGCGTACCGTGGTCTGGCTGCACTACGTTGAGGGCTATGGCACAGACGAGATCGCGTCGCTGGTAGGATGCCGCCCCGCGACGGTGCGCACCCGCTTGTACCGCGCGCGCCAAAAACTCAAACTCGAACTGGAGGGAAATGACGATGGACAACCGGAACAACTGGAACCGAATGAAGGAAATCAAAGCGCCCGATGAACTGAAAGCGCGCACCCTCGCAGCGGCGCGTCAGGTGCGTCGGGAAGCGCAACAGAACATGCCGCAGCATTTGGCAGCCGCCCCGCGCCGCCGGTTCGGCATGGTTAAGCGGATCGTGGCCGTTGCCTGTGCGTTTGGCGTGGTGGTCGGCGGCACGGCGGTTTGGAAGTCCCAGCGAAACGGCCAGCCTGCGGCTGACGCGGTGGCGGAAACCGTCGCGCACTCGTTCGGCATCGTGGCCTATGCTGCGGATACGGGCAAAACGATCGAGCCAAAGGACAGTAAAATTGTGTTTGATACCGCGGCGGGTGGCATGGACAGTGCAACCAAAGGCTTTTTCAGCGGCTGTCTGTTCAAGGTGACTGGTGATGGTATTGAGACGGTCAGTGCATCGATTGACAAGGGCGGATTGTACCGCGTGGAGCGCATGGATATTCAGGAGTCCGATGCAGATAATATCTTGCAGGGCACCTATCCGCCGACGCAGGGTGCCGATGACTTTCTGGTGCATGGATATGACGATGGCGATTGGTGGGTAGAAGCAAGCTGGCATGTGGAAAATGGTTTTGTAGAGACGTATGCCCCCACCACTTGCTATGGTCTCTGGGGAGAACCCAAGCCGGTCGATATGGCACAGGAGTCTGAGTTGCAGGATGCATGGCAAACCCGTATCGACGAATTTGACGGCGCGACCCTAACTGTCACGGTCACGTTTACCGATGGTACGACCGATACCCAGACCCTCACCCTGCACACCGGCAAGCTGGGCTGCACATACACCGATGACAGCGTCGGCCCGCAGCTGACCGGCGAGGTGCTGACCGACGAGCAGGCCGCCGAACAGGGATATGTCTACGGCGTTTACGCGGAAATTGCATAACAGAGCGTTATTTTCCCCCGATCTATTCCGATCGGGGGATTTCTTTTTGCAAAAAACGGCAAAAACCTTGAAAAATGCAGGTATATCGCCTAAAATAGAGAGAGCTTTGAAAATGAGGAGAGACATATGCTGCATATTGTTCTGGTCGAGCCGGAGATCCCGCAGAACACCGGCAACATCGCCCGCACCTGCGCGGCGACGGGCTGCGTGCTGCATCTGGTCGAGCCGCTCGGCTTTGCAATCGACGATAAGCGGATGAAACGCGCGGGGCTGGATTACTGGCACCTGCTCGATGTCCGTATGTACAAGAATTTAGACGAGTTTTTTGAGAAAAATCCAAACGGCCGCTATTTTTATGCGACCACCAAGGCGCCGCACGCCTATCATGAGGGGGAATACCGCGACGGGGATTACCTGCTGTTTGGCAAGGAGACCCGCGGTCTGCCGGAAAGCCTGCTGATCGAGCATCCCGAACGGTGTGTGCGCATCCCGATGCGCGAGGGGGCAAGAAGCCTCAACCTGTCCAACTCGGTGGCGGTGATTGTGTTTGAAGCGCTGCGGCAGACCGGGTTTGAAAATCTCAGACTTGCGGGACCGTTCCCACAGGGATAAGGAGGGAAACATGGAAAAGATACATATCATGACCGATTCATCCGCGGATATCCCACAGGCGCTGGTTGAAAAGCACGGCATTGAGATCATCCCCATCACGCTGACGCATGAGGGACGAACTATCCGCGAATACTACGACATCACGCCAGAGGAATACTGCAAGCTGCTTGAGACCAGCCGCGAGATTCCGACGACCGCGATGATTACGCCGACGGTATTTCTCGATTCCTACCGGCGCGCGGCCGAGCGCGGCTGCACGCACTATCTGGGCGTGCTCATCAACGCGAACGGTTCGGGCACCTATCAGGCGGCCTGCCTTGCGCGCGATATGTTCCGCGAGGAGGCGGGCGACGCGATGCAGATCGAACTGTTCGACTCGGCCACCTATACCTATATTTACGGGCATATCGTGGTGATCGCTGCCGAGCTGCGCGATCAGGGCGACAGCTTCGACGCGATCTGCGGCGTGGTGAAAAGCCGGTTGAACCGCGTGGAGGCGTTCCTTGGGGTGTACAGCCTGACGCATCTGAAAAAGTCCGGCCGCATTTCGGGCGGCGCGGCGTTCGTGGGAGAGGCGCTCGGACTCAAGCCGATCAGCCATGTGTATAACGGCGCGGTCAAGGTCTGCGACAAGGTGCGCGGGGAAAAGGCGCTGGTCAGCGGCATGATCCGCAAGGTGTCCGGCCGCGTGGTGCAGCCGGAAAAACAGACTGCCCTGCTGCTTTACGGCGATGTGCCGGCCGCGCGCATTGACGAGCTGGAAAAACGCCTGCGCACTGAGATCGGTTTCAATAACGTGCTGCGCAGCCCGATTGGGCCTTCTGTGCTGACCAATACCGGCCCGCAGGCACTGGCGATTGCGTTCTATGGACAGCCTCGCACCTGAGGTCAATTGGTCATATTGTTTAATATTTCACAATTATTTCCGGCAAAACGCAAAAATCCTCTAAAAGAGAACGGAAAGACAAGGTTTTTCACATTTTGGCTTGCGAATCACAGGAGAAACGAGTATAATTTTGTAATGGAAACGGAATTCTTTTTATGGGAAGGCCGAAAATTTGCTCCGTATCGCTAACTTTTACATTCAGAAAGGGAGAGGGATATTTATGCAGTACAATAAGAAGAGCGTTGAGGACATCGACGTAAACGGCAAGAAGGTTATCGTTCGCTGCGATTTTAACGTTCCGCAGGATGAGAACGGCAACATCACCGACGACAAGCGCATCCGCGCGTCGCTCGAGACCATCAAGTATCTGCTGGATCACAACGCGGCTGTGATTCTGTGCTCGCACCTCGGTCGTCCGAAGGGCGAAGTTAATATGAAGTATTCGCTCGCACCGGTCGCTAAGCGCCTGAGCGAGCTGCTCGGCCAGGAAGTCAAGCTGGCTAAGGACGTTGTTGGCGAGGATGCCAAGAAGCTCGCGGCAGAAGTGAAGCCCGGCGAGGCTGTACTGCTGGAGAACGTCCGCTTTGAGAAGGGCGAAACCAAGAACGATCCCGCACTGGCTAAGGCATTTGCCGACATGGCGGAAATCTTCGTCAACGACGCATTCGGCACTTCTCACCGTGCACATGCTTCCACCGCTGGTATTGCCGACTATCTGCCGGCTGTCTGCGGCTTCCTGATCAACAAGGAAATCTCCATCATGGGCAAGGCGCTCTCCGATCCGGCTCGTCCGTTCGTTGCTATTCTGGGCGGCGCGAAGGTTTCCGATAAGATCAACGTCATCAACAACCTGATCGACAAGTGCGACACCGTCATCATCGGCGGCGGCATGGCCTACACCTTCTCCAAGGCGCAGGGCGGCAAGATCGGCACCTCGCTGTGCGAGGATGACAAGATGGATCTGGCGCTCGGCCTGATCAAGAAGGCGGAAGAAAAGGGCGTCAAGCTCCTGCTGCCGATCGACACCGTTTGCGGCGACCACTTCGGCGCGGACGCTGAGCCGGTTGTTTACGAAGCTGGCCAGCTGCCGGACAACATGATGGGCATGGACATCGGTCCGAAGACCATTGAGCTGTTCTCCGATGCGGTTAAGAACGCCGGCACGGTTGTTTGGAACGGCCCGATGGGCGTATTTGAGTTCGACACCTTTGCAGTCGGCACCAAGGAAGTTGCCAAGGCAATCGCGGCTTCCGGTGCGGTTTCCATCATTGGCGGCGGCGACTCTGCAGCTGCGGTTGAGAAGCTGGGCTTTGCGGACAAGATGACCCACATCTCCACCGGCGGCGGCGCATCTCTGGAGTTCCTCGAGGGTCTGGAGCTGCCCGGCATCGCTTGCCTGCAGGACAAGTAATTTGCGCGTTTGACGCGAAAAATGTGCTTTATACCGGGGCACAGGCTGCCCCGCTATAATACATATTGATCAGGACGGATACGCCGTCGAAAATTTGAAAGGGGTAAAACCAAAATGAATCGCAGATACCGTAAGACCATCATCGCCGGCAACTGGAAGATGAACAAGACGCCGAGCGAAGCAAAGGCCCTCATCGAAGAGATGAAGCCCCTGCTCTCCAAGACCAAGTGGTGCGAGATGGTTCTTTGCGTGCCGTTTACCGATATTCAGGCTGCTGTGAAGGCTGCCAAGGGCTCCAAGATTGCCATCGGTGCGGAAAATATGCATTTTGAGAAGTCTGGCGCGTTTACGGGCGAGATTTCTGCCGATATGCTCAAGGAGCTGGGCGTGAAGTACGTTATCATCGGCCACTCTGAGCGCCGTCAGTACTTCAACGAGACCGACGAGGCCTGCAACAAGAAGGTTCTGGTTGCGCTGGAGAACGGCCTGCGTCCGATCCTGTGCGTTGGCGAGAGCCTGACCGAGCGCGAGCAGGATGTGACCATGGAGGTCATCCGCAAGCAGATCAAGATCGCGCTGCAGGGCGTTGCTGTGGAGGATATCAAGAAGGTTGTTATCGCTTACGAGCCGATCTGGGCGATTGGTACTGGCAAGACCGCTACCGCTGAGCAGGCGGGCGAGGTCTGCGGCGCGATCCGTGACTGCCTGCGCGAGAAGTACGGCGCGCGTGCAGCCCGTGGCATCACCATCCAGTACGGTGGCTCGATGAACGCCAAGAACGCAGCCGAGCTGCTGGCTCAGCCGGATGTTGACGGCGGCCTGATCGGCGGCGCCTCCCTGAAGAGCGCTGACTTCGCAACCATCGTCGAAGCAGCCAATCAATAAGATAAGATTACGGTGAGGGTTTACTCCCCGCGCCGTGCGTGCGGGAGGGGACATCGGAAACTGCGTTGTCCCCTTTCGTCCGCTTCTGTAAAGGAGTAAGTAAAGAATATGAAAAAGCAAAATGTGTCGAGCAAGGCGGCAACCGAAGAGGTAAAGACTGTGGCTGCGGCTCCGGCGGCGGAGACCAAGGTTGAGGAAAAGCCCGCAGCCCACAAGGCGACCGCTGCAAAGAAGACCACGACCCGCAAGACGGCGGCCAAGAAGGCGGACGAGCCCAAGAAGCCGACCGCGCTGATCATCATGGACGGCTTTGGCCATCGTGAGGAGAAGAAGGGCAATGCCATCGAGGCGGCCAACACCCCGAACCTTGACCGTATCTTCAAGGAGAATCCGCTGGTTTATATCGGCGCTTCCGGCTTGGACGTCGGTCTGCCGGACGGCCAGATGGGCAACTCCGAGGTTGGTCACACCAATATCGGTGCGGGCCGCATCGTATATCAGGAGCTGACCCGCATCACCAAGTCCATTCAGGACGGCGATTTCTTCTCGAACGAGGCGCTCATGAGCGCGATCAATCAGTGCAAATGGTTCAATTCCACGCTGCACATTTTCGGCCTGCTGTCCGACGGCGGCGTACACTCGCATATCGACCACATGTTCGCGCTGCTCGAGCTGGCGCGCCGCAACGGTCTGCGCAAGGTATGCTTCCACTGCTTCATGGACGGCCGTGACACGCCCCCGCAGTCCGGTATCGAGTATATCGACCGCCTGCAGAACAAGATTGATACGCTGGAGCTTGGCTGCATTGCCACCATCTCCGGCCGTTACTACGCGATGGACCGCGACAAGCGCTGGGACCGCGTAGAAAAGGCATATCAGGCGATCGCCGAGGGCATCGGCGAGCATGCTGCTTCCGCACACGAGGCGATGCAGAAGTCCTATGACGCAGGCGTCACCGACGAGTTCGTCGTTCCGGTTATCGTGACCGAGGGCGCGACCGTCAAGGATGACGACGCGATCATCTTCGCCAACTTCCGTCCCGACCGCGCGCGTGAGATCACCCGTGCGTTCGTTGATCACGAGTTCGACGGCTTCAAGCGTCAGCGCCGCAACATCCACTACGTCTGCATGACGCAGTATGATGCAACGATCGCGGGCGTTGAGGTTGCCTTCAAGCCGCAGAGCCTGAAGAACACCTTCGGCGAGTATATCTCGGACAAGGGTCTGACCCAGCTGCGCATTGCAGAGACCGAGAAGTACGCGCACGTTACCTTCTTCTTCAACGGCGGCGTTGAGAAGGAGTACCCGGGCGAGGATCGCGCGCTGATCCCGTCTCCCAAGGTGGCCACCTATGACCTCCAGCCGGAGATGAGCGAGCCTGCTGTGACCGAGGAGTGCGTCAAGCGCATCCTGTCCGGCAAGTACGACGTGATCGTTCTGAACTTTGCCAACTGCGACATGGTCGGCCACACCGGCGTGTTCGATGCTGCCGTCAAGGCGATCGAAGCAACCGATGACGGCGTGGGCAAGGTCGTGGATGCTATTCTCAAGATGGGCGGCCAGTGCCTGATCACTGCAGACCACGGCAACGTGGACCAGATGCTCGACGCGGACGGTGTAACGCCGTTCACCGCACACTCGACCAATCCGGTGCCGCTCGTGATGGTAGGCCATCCGGGCAAGCTGGCAGAGGGCGGCGTGCTGGCGGATCTGGCGCCGACGCTGCTGGAAATGATGGGCCTGCCGCAGCCGGAGGAAATGACCGGCCACAGCCTGCTCGTCAAGTAAACTATTGCGTACCCCCAAATTTCAAATAAAAAGGAGTAAGAATTATGAAGGGCTACATTGAAATTGTTGATGTACTCGGCCGCGAGGTCATGGACTCCCGTGGCAACCCGACCGTTGAGGTTGAGGTTTACGTTGAGGGCGACACCGGCGCTTATATGGGCCGCGCAGCTGTTCCGTCCGGCGCTTCCACCGGTATCTTCGAGGCTTGCGAGCTGCGCGACGGCGACAAGTCCCGCTACAACGGCAAGGGCGTTCTGAAGGCGGTTGACGCTGTTAACGGCGAGATCGCTGAGACCATCATCGGCATGAACGCACTCGACCAGCAGGCGATCGACAAGGCGATGATCGATGCAGACGGCACCCCGAACAAGACCAAGTTCGGTGCAAACGCTATCCTGGGCGTATCTCTGGCAGTTGCGAAGGCAGCAGCTGAGGCTCTGTCCCTGCCGCTGTACAACTACATCGGCGGCTGCAATGCCAAGACCCTGCCGATGCCCATGATGAACATCCTCAACGGCGGCGCACATGCGACTAACAACGTTGAGATTCAGGAATTCATGATCATGCCGGTTTCCGCTCCGTCCTTCCGTGAGGCGCTGCGCCGCTGTGCAGAAGTGTTCCATCAGCTCAAGACCACCCTCAAGGAGAACGGCACCCCGGCTGCGGGCGTTGGCGACGAGGGCGGCTACGCTCCGAACCTGAAGAAGGATGAGGACGCGCTCAAGGTTATCGTTAAGGCAATCGAAGAAGCTGGCTACAAGCCGGGCGAGGACTTCATGATCGCAATCGACGCTGCTTCCTCCGAGTGGTGGAACGACGAAGAGAAGTGCTATATTCAGCCGAAGTCCGGCAAGAAGATGACCCAGCAGCAGCTGGTTAAGATGTGGAAGACCTTCGCTGAGAAGTATCCGATCATCTCCCTCGAGGACGGTATGGCTGAAGAGGACTGGGAAGGCTGGGAGATGCTGACCAAGGCTCTGGGCGATAAGATCCAGCTGGTTGGCGACGACCTGTTTGTTACCAACACCACCCGCCTGAAGAAGGGCATCGACATGGGTGTTGCGAACTCCATCCTCATCAAGGTGAACCAGATCGGTTCTCTGACCGAGACTCTGGACGCAATCCAGATGGCAAACCGCGCGGGCTACACCGCTGTTGTTTCTCACCGTTCCGGCGAGACTGAGGACGCTACCATTGCTGACATCGCTGTTGCGCTCAACGCTGGCCAGATCAAGACCGGTGCTCCGAGCCGTACCGACCGTGTTGCAAAGTACAACCAGCTGCTCCGCATCGAGGAAGAGCTGGGCGAGGACGTTGCAAAGTACCTCGGCAAGGACGCTTTCTTCAACCTGAAGAACAAGTAAGAATCAGCGTATGCTGTCAAAAAAGCCGTTCATCGAAAGATGAACGGCTTTTGCTTTGGAGAGTGGAGGTCTAAAAAGGTCGAAAAAACCGATATTAGCGCGAATGGAGTTAATATAGGTTAATAATATGGAACGAATAAGAAAAAATACAAGTATTTGTAAGGGAAAGGTATTGACCTGAGAAAAGGGCTGTGCTAAGATTGTTTTATACAAGAATATTCATTGGCGTATTGTTGAAATAACAGACAACCACAGTGCCAAATATCCAATAACCAAGCCCATACCTTCATTTCTTTCAAAAGCCGGTCCCTGCTTTCATAGCAGAGCCCGG